>Ga0209491_10000162_pt1 | contig 124849 bp, 138 predicted proteins | sample BON02_FD_187213 | JGI IMG/M metagenome (GOLD analysis project Ga0209491, IMG submission 187213) | Freshwater microbial communities from Lake Bonney liftoff mats and glacier meltwater in Antarctica - BON-02 (SPAdes) (version 2) | ecosystem: Environmental > Aquatic > Freshwater > Ice > Glacier... | reverse complement strand
GGCGGCGGCGCCGGCATCGGGCGCGGGATCGCCGAGGGGCTCACCAACTTCGGGGCCCGGGTGGCGATCTGGGAGAAGGACGAGCAGAGCTGCGCGGCTGCCGCTTCGACCTCGGGGGCGCTCGGCATCGTGACGGACGTGCGCGAGGCCGAGCAGGTCGACGCCGCCCTGGCCCGAACCGCCGACGAGCTGGGCCCGCCCACGATTCTGGTGAACAACGCCGGCGGGGTGTTCTGGTCGTCGATCCTCGACACGTCCGAGAACGGGTGGGCGGCGCTGTACCGGGCCAACCTCGGCCACGTGCTGCTGTGCACCCAGCGCGTGGCCCGCGCCATGGTCGAGCAGAACTTGGCCGGCAGCATCATCAGCGTCACCTCCATCGAAGGGGTACGGGCCGCACCGGGGTACGCGGCCTACGCCGCGGCCAAGGCCGGGGTGATCAACCTCACCAAGACCGCGGCGCTCGAACTGGCCGAGCACGGCATCCGGGTCAACGCCCTCGCTCCCGACGTCACGTTGACCGAGGGGCTCATGTCGGTGTCGCCCGAGGGATCGAGCGAGGGGTTCGCCCGCATGATCCCGATGGGCCGCCCCGGCCACGTCGACGAGATGGCCGGGGCGGCGGTGTTCCTGGCCTCGGCGCTGTCGAGCTACGTCACCGGCCAGACCATCCACGTCGACGGGGGCACCCATGCGGCCGGCGGCTGGTACCACGACCCCGACGACGGCCACTACATCCTCGGACCGGGCTGATCACGGCCGGGTCGACCGGCGCGGTGCCGTCAGTGCGATGAGCCTCTCGGCCTGGGGTCAGGGCCGGACGGACGGATCACAGGCGGCGCGCCGAACGGGCCGGCCCACGGAGGCGCGGGGAGCTCAGAGGCAGCCGTAGAGGGCGTCGAAGATCGGGCCCCAACGGGGGCCGGTGCGGTCCGGACCCCACCAGAGCCGGTTCATGGCGTAGCCGAGTGAGACGCCGGCATCAGGATCGACGAGAGCGAGCGAGCCGCCGCTGCCGTTGTGCCCGTAGGTGCGCTCACCGGGGCCGAACGGCCACTCCGCAATGGTGTGTTCGAACCCGAGACCGAACGCCGTCAGCAACTCCATCACGAGGTCGTCGCCCTTCACGTGGCACCGGCCGAACTCTTCGACCAACTCGGTAGGCGCGACGGAGAACTCGGCCACGCTGCCCCCCGCCGCGAGCACCGAGAAGAGGCGGTCGAGCCCACGGGCATTGGCGTGCAGATTGGCGGCGGGGACCTCCGCCCGACGGAACGCATCGGTGGTGCAGTGGGCCGGGTCGTTGCAGTCGGGCGGATTGCCGAAGGCCCGTGGCCCGATCGATGTCGTGGGGTTCCATTGGTCGAAGAAGGTGCCGGCGGGCGAGAGGTTGACGACGAGGTCCGAGGTCCGAGCGTCGAGCGCGGCGCCGGCGCAGCTCACGCCACAGGGGACGCGGGTCGTAGACGAAGGCGTAGGGATGCCGACCCCAGGTGGGCACGGCCAGCACCCGTTCCAGCGGGCGGCGCTGCAGGCGCCGCCGCCCACCCGCCTCCTCCCAGACCGCGGCGCTGGCCAGCGCCACGTCGACTCCCTCGTCGGCCAGGGCCTCGTCACGGGCCCGCCAGGAAGTCACCACCCCGGAGTGGTACACCCGCAGCACGGCCAACGGCTCGGCACCAGATGAGGGCCCCGGTGCGCCCGAGGCAGCCGCGCCCGTCACAGGCCCGCCGACACGAGGGCGGCTTGGAGCTGGTCGCCCCGGTGCTCCCAGGTGTTGGCGTTGCCCCACGCCCGCAGCGCCCCGCGGTCGGGGGGGTGGTCGAGCAAGGCGGCGACGGCGGCCACGAACCGGGCCCGGTCGGTGGCCGTCACCACGTGGGGCAGGGCCCTGGCCTCGGCCCCGTCGGTGGACACGCAGGCCACGCCGTGCGCCGCGTACTCGTAGGCCTTGGTGGGGTTTAGACAATCCGCATACCAACCGGGGCGCACCGGGTTGAGGCCCACCGCAAGGGTTTCCACCACCTCGGCCAGCTCGGGACCGGTGAGCATGCCGTGCACGGTGACATCGGGTCGCGCCGCCAGGACGTCGACCGCGGCCCGCTCGGCATCGGTGACCCTGCCGAGTACGTGCAGGTGCACGCCCGGCACCCCGTCGGCCACCGCTAACAACAGATCGGCGTCCATGCGCCAGTCGATCGCCCCGACGTAGCCCACCACCCGGCCACGGTCCACCTCGACCGACGGCACCGGCGCAGCCAACGTGGCGTTGGCCACGATCTCCACGTCGAGGCCGGCGTGCTCGACCAGGCCGTCGTGCAGCCCCCGGGCGGTGGTGACCACCAGCCGGCAGCGCCGGGCGAACCGGGCCGTGGCCCGCCACCACGCCGCCCGGTCGGTCGACGGCAACGGCGGGTCGTGGAGGTCGAGCACCCGGGCCCGGCCCGCACCCAGCAGGCTCCACCGTTGCGGCATGCCGAACACCACGACGGGCCGCCACCATCGGCGGCGGGTCGTCCACAACCGCACCGCGACGCCCCGCACCAGCCCGGCCGCCGCGGGCCAACGCCGTCCCACCCCGTCGAGGTGCCGGGGCACCTCGAGCACCCACACGTCGTCGTCAGGGGTAGCCGTCACCCGGGGCCACAATCCACGCCGGCCGGTGAGGCGTTGACCCAACAACACCCCCGGACGGTGCCGGACGAGAGCGCGGGTGAGTCCCAGCTGATGTTCACCCGGAGCGGAGGGCAGCGACGCGAACCAGTAGACGAAAGGACGCTCACCGAGTCGCGCCTGGCGGCGACGCACGACCACCCTCAGGGCCTCGAACGGGTGACGTCGTCGACCCCGCGCCGGCCGCCGACGACCGGGGAACCCGGCGGGTCGGCAGGAGCACTGGCGTCGTCGACCACGAACTCGGTGATGGTGCGGGCCCCGCCGGTGGCCATGCGCCCCGGCCAGCACGGGTAGGGCGCCCCCGGCAGGACGTCGAAGGCCCACACCCGGGAGTCGGCGTGGGCCAGCACGGTGCCGTCCTCGTCGCAGATGTCGAGGGCCACGTGGAACTCGGGGGCACCCAGACGAAAGGGCTCGGCGGCGAACTCGATGACCTTGGCCGCGTCGGGAGTGAAGCCATCGAAGGCCACCCGGCCATGAGCCATGACCACCGTGCGACTGCAGTTCTCGAGGATGAAGTCGAGCTGGTGGCTGACCAGGATCACTGTGCGACCGTCGTCGCGCGCCGCGGTGATTCGCTCGAAGCACTTGGCCCGAAAATTACGGTCGCCCACGGCCAGAACCTCGTCGAGCAGCAGCACGTCGCGGTCGCGGTGAGAGGCAACCGAGAATGCCAGACGCACGAACATGCCCGACGAGAGCCGTTTCACCCGCGTGTCGAGGAAGCGGTCGACCTCGGCGAACTCGACGATCGAGTCGAATACGGCTGCCACCTCGCGGCGGCCCATCCCCAGGATGGAGCCGTTGAGGTAGATGTTCTCGCGACCGGTGAGCTCGGGGTGGAAGCCCGTACCCACCTCGAGCAGGCTGCCGAGGCGTCCTCGGATGCGGATCTCCCCGCGTGTCGGGCTGGTGATGCGGGTGAGCACCTTGAGCAGCGTGGACTTGCCCGCGCCGTTGTGGCCGATCAGGCCCAACACCTCACCGTCAGCGACGTCGAAGCTCACGTCCTCGAGCGCCCACAGCCAGTCGACAGGCCGGCGCTTGAGGGGGTGCTTCAGCTTTTCCAGCGCAGCCAGGGCCAGGTGTTCGTGGTCGTGCACGTCGTGGCGCAGCGGGTACTTCTTGGACACTTCCCGGATGGAGACCGCCGGTTCAGATGACATCGGCGAACTTCCGCTCCCGCTCGGCGAAGACCACGAAGCCCGCCACCAAGGGGTTGAGCGAGAACAGCGTTCGGCCGATGCCGCCGGGCACGGCGTCGAGGGTGTAGGCCACCGGCGACACGTAGAGGGCGAACTGGAGGGTGACGGGCAGCACGAACCCCACGTCGCGGTAGCGGACCACGTAGGCCCCGGCAACCATGCCGATGCCCAACCCGAACAGCAAGGCGAGCAGGAGCCACCGTGGCGTAGTGAGTAGCTGCCAACCCGCCCAGATGCCCTCGATCCCGAGCATGACGCCGAGCATGGCCACCGCCACCGACGCGTCGACGAGAGCAGACACCAGCGTCGACAGCGGCAGCAGCAGCCGGGGGAAGCAGGTGCGAGACACCAGCGCGGAGTTGGCGGTGGGGGCGAACGTGGCCCGGTTGGCCACGTTGGTGAAAAGAGTGAAGACCACCCTGCCGCCGAACGCGAAGATGAAGTACGGCACCACGACGGGCCCAGGCAGATTGGCCACACTGCCGAACACGAACAGGTTGGCGAAGCGCCTACTCGGCCGGATGACGGTGAGCGATCGGTCGCCTCGTCCGGATGAAAGCGAGCGCGTCGTCATGGCAAGGGCAAGGTTAGGCTCGGCGTCTAGCCATGACGATGCACGGGAGACCCAGCCCATTGCCCCCCATCATCGGACCCGAGGTGCGGCCGTGGGCGGTACCGTCGGCCGAACGGCCGTGACCGAAGTCGGCGAAGCTCCCGACCTCAGCGTGATCCTGCCCTGTCACAACGGTCTGCCCTGGCTGTCCGAACAGCTCGACGCCCTGTGCGCCCAACGAGACCCCGGGTCATGGGAACTGATCGTCGTCGACAATGCCTCGCACGACGCGTCCGTGGCGGTGGCGACCGCCTACGCCGACCGTCTCCCGTTGCGGGTCGCGGCCGCCCCCACCGTGGCCAACATCTCCTACGCCCGCAACGTGGGCGTGGCCGCAGCCCGCGCCGACAAGTTGGCTTTCCTCGACGCCGACGACCAGGTCGGCCCCCACTGGGTGCACGCCATGCGCACGGCGCTCGACCACCACGCCCTCGTCGCCGGGGTCAACGTGCCCGACACCAGCACGTCATCTGCGTCCGCGGCCGGCATCAGCGCGACCGCCGCTCCCATCGGCGTGCCCGTCCCGGTGGCCTTTCTGCCCTACGCCGGAGGTGGCGCGCTCGGGGTGAGGCGGGCCTGGTACGACAGGGTGGGCGGTTTCGACCTCACCCTCGGAAGGTTCGGTGCCGAGGACGTCGCCTTCTCGTGGGACGTGCAGCTCGCCGGTGGCCACTTCGGCGTGGCCCCCCTGGCCATCAACCGCTATCGAACCCGCCCCGATGCGGCATCCGCCTTTCGTCAACAACGCGCCCGCGGAGTGGGCCAGGCCATGCTCTTCGCCCGCTACCGCCAGGCCGGCATGCCCCGGTCGGGTGCCCTCGAGGTCCTGATGCGCTGGGGGGCGCTGGCAACCACTGGGGTGCTGGTGCCGTTCTCGGCCCAGGTGAGGGGCCGATGGCTGGGCACCTTGGCCCGCCGGTGGGGCCGGGTGGTTGGCTCCTGGCGCGAGCGCGTGCTCTACCTCTGACGGCGCCGACCCAGGAATCGAGCACCGTGGCCGTTCGCGTAACCGTCGCCCACGTCGAGCGGCACGCCGAGGTCGGTCAACACCTCGCCGAGGCGAGCCACGAAATGCTCCGGCGTGTCGTGCTCGCCCACCCATGTCCGGGCGGCCTCCCCCATGCGCCGGGCGGCGGCAGGTTCGGCCACCAGCGCAGTCAGCGCCTCGGCCATCGCTTTTGCGTCGCCCGGCGGCACCAGCACGCCTGTCACGCCGTCGAGCACGTAGTCGCGGGTGCCGTTGACGCGCGTGGCTACCACCGCCTGGCCCATGGCCATGGCATCGAGCAGCACCAGGGGACCGGAGGGCAGGTCGGTGTCGACCAGCGCCGCCGCCACCACCGTCGCCTCTGCGGCCAAGCGCCTCCCCGCCTCTGGGCTCACCCGTCGCTTCAGCTCCACCCGGACCGGGCACACCGGGCCGAGACGCTCGGCAGTCGGCCGGTCCACGGCGAGCACTGCCGGAAGGCCGGCCAGGTCGAGGGCGGCGAGCAGAGTGTCCCAGTCGCGATGGGCGATGCCGCCGGCGTACACGTAGCCGCCCCCTGCGGTGGCGGGCTCGATCAACGAGACCGGATAGGGCACGAAGACCATGCGAGCGGGATCCACCCCGGCCCGACGGGCCAGGGTGTCACGGTCACCGCGGCGGATCACGACGACACGGTCGTAGACCCGCCACGCCCTCAACACCAGCCGATCGCCCCGCTCGAGTGCCGGCACGAGCGGATCGAACAACACCAGCCGGGTGCGAGGGCTGCACATCCGCAACAACAGCCCGGCCACCAACGACTCGAGCCCCGCGGTGCACACCACCACGGCGCAACGGCCCCGACCGACACGAGCAACGCCGAACCCAGAGCGCAGGTGGCGCCAACGCACCTTCCAGCCCGAGAGCCCATAGTCGGTGGCGCGGGGCCGCACTTCCATCCAGGCCGGAACCTCGGCGGGAAGTGGGGGGCGACCGAACGCAGTGGTCGACACCACGACCGGCGCCCGGGGACGATACGGCGTCATCATCGAGGTGGGAGAAGCGCCCGGTCGGTCACCCGGGCCGGTGACAGGGACCGACCTCTCACCGGCTCGGCCAGAGCCATACCCACCAGCACCAGGGCGCAGCCGATCCGCCCTGCGACCCAGAACACGTCGAGCATGGAGGCCGAGACCTCGACGACGAACACCATCACCGCCATCGGGGCCAGGTCGCTGCGGCTGGTTCGGATGGCCCGCCACAGCACCCACAGCAGCGCCACCAGGGTCACCAGGCCGGCCGTGCCCGACTCGGCCAACTCGTTGACGACGAGGTTGTGGGCCACCCCGGTCTCGGCCCCGGGTTCGAGGAAATACCGCAGGCCCGCCCCGAACACGGGCTCTTCGGACCAGTACCCGAGGGCGACACCGAAGGTCTCGGTGCGCGAACTCAGAGCATTGTCGGGACTGGCGTCGGGGGCCAGATCCTGCTGGCTCACCGAGACCGCCACGGCCACGACCAGCACCAACGACACCAGGCCGATGCCGACACCCAACCGGCGGCCTCCTCGGCTGGTGGACGGAGCGGCCAAGGCCCGAACCACCAGAGCGAGCACCAGCGCGAGGGCGGCACCACGAGATTGCGTGGCGATCAGCCCGAAGAACAGCACGACGCGCGAGGCCAACAGCATCGACGGCCGCAGACCCAGACGATGTGGAGCGCCGAGCGTGACGACGAGACCGAAGGCGAGCAACAAGCCGGCGGCGTTTTTGTGGATGCCGAAGGGATACGCAGGAGCGCGAGTGCTGGCGTAGAAGACGACGGCGGACATTGCCACCACGACCAGCACGACCAGCAAGCAGCGCAGGGCCGTCTCGACCCGCTGGTAGCGCACGATGGCCACTCCGACGAGGAGCGGGCCCGGCACCAGCATCAGACGGTGCAACAGTTCGAGGCTGGCGGCGGTGCTGTAGTTGGCCGCCACCACCATCGCCAGGACAGCGAAGTAGGCGGCGAAAGCCACGAGCACGCGAAGGATCAAAACGTCGTTGCGGCGCGGTGCGACGCGCAACGCCACTGCGGTCCCGAGCACCATCAGCAGGTCGGCCCAGCTCACGGTGACGTCGATGAAGGCAACCCGGCCCACGGCGACGGCGCCGACGAGGGCCAGCACCAAGACCACCTGCGGCGCGGCGAACGCTGCCGCGATGAACAAGGCCCCCCCGGCCACCACCAACGCCATGAGGTCGCCCCCCCCAGCGGCGACACCCGCGAGCGACGCAAGGGCCACGGCGGCAATGACGGCCCACAGGACCAGGTTGCGGTGCGGGCGGCTGAGAGGGCGCATGGGGAGCGAGGGCATCGGTCACAGCCCCGATGGAGCGCAACGACGTGACATCACGCTATTGCCTCGCGCCGGCGTTGCCGGAAGTGGACGGCGTCGAAGGGCCCGGCGGCGGTCTCCACGGCGGGGCGGTCCCGGGCCCGAAAGGAGGAGCCGAGCGCCCCGAGTACGGCCCGCTCGGCCCGACCCCGAACACCCTCGTCCACGTAGCGCTCGGGGTGGTGCAGCGAGCGGGCGGGGGAACCCGGCCGGGGCCGGGTGCGGGGCCGGGGAACCACGGGGGCGGGGGTCACGGCCTCAGTAGGCCCCGCGCCTGCTCTGCACGGCGAACGCCGTCTTCCAGAGGATGAGGGAGTCCAGGGTCGGCGACCACTGCTCAACGTAATAGAGGTCGAGGCGCACGGCCTCGTCCCACGGCAGGTCGGCTCGGCCGCTCACCTGCCACAGACCGGTGAGGCCCGGCTTCACCTGCAGGCGCCGGAGGGTGTCGCGATCGTAGGCGGCCACCTCCTCTGGCAGCGGGGGCCGAGGACCCACGATGGCCATGTCGCCACGCATCACGTTCCAGAGCTGGGGCAACTCATCGATCCACCAACGCCGCAGGCATCGTCCCACCGGTGTGATGCGGGGATCGTCGCGCACCTTGAACAACGGGCCGTCGGCCTCGTTGGCGTCGACCAGCCCGGCCCGGCAGTCCTCGGCGTCGACGACCATGGACCGGAACTTCAACATGGTGAACTCCCGGCCCGCCTCCCCCACCCGGGTCTGACGAAACAGCACCGGGCCCCGGCTGGTGACGGCCACGACCACCGCGGCCCCGATCCACAACGGCGCCGCCACCAGGCCGAACACCAAGGCGGTGAGCCGGTTCACGATCTCGCGCAAGAAGCGCACACTGCTGGTGAGGCGCGGCTCGGTGAGCTCGAGCAGGGGCAGGCCGGCCACCGGGCGCACGCGCAGGCGCGGCCCGGCGACGTCGAGCACCGCCGGCGCCACCAAGAGGCCGATGCCGGTGCCCTCCAGTGCCCATGACAGGCGGCGCAGACCCCCCGCGTCGCCCCGCCCGTCGCCGGCCACGGCTATCACATCGGCCCCGACCGCGGCCGCCGCCGCCAACACGTCCTCGCCCGCAGGCCGCATGTCGACGCCGTAGGGCAGCACGGCAAGGGCTCCGCCGACCTCGTCATCCACGGGCGCCGTGGGAGCCACGCCCACCACCCGGAAGCCGATGTAGGCACTGCGGTGGAGGTGGGTGGCCAGCTCGGCGGCGAGCGCGGGCGGACCAAGCACCAGCACCCGGTGGCTGTCGGCGCCCTGGGCCCGACGGCGGTGCAGCGGACGCCGGCTCAGGTAGTGGCCCACACCGACCAGCACCATGGCGCCGAGCGCTCCGCCGAAGGCGAGCCGCCGGCTGAACCCCAGGTCGAAGACGAACTCGAGCACCGCGGCCGCAGCCACGAAGGCCCCCGTCGCCATCAGCACCGCGGTGAACTCCTCTGAGCCCGACCCCACCGCACTGACCCGGTAGGCGCCAGATCGCAACAAGGTGAGCCAGAACACGGCCGTGACGGTGAGCACCACCAACGGCGGCGTCAGCACCCGTGACCCGACGATCACCAGGCCCGCCTCGTCGTGCACGGTGGTCGCGGCGAGGGTCATGGCCAGCGTCACCAAAACCAGGTCCAGCACCATGAGCGAGCTCCGGTAGCGACGCAGCCACCCAGGGATCATGGTGCGAAACGGTGGCCATCGACCACGCCGACCGACGCCATGAGGGCGGTGGGGCGAGACCGAGATGTCGGGGAGTCGAGGGGCACAGACGGCGCCTCGGTGGCGCGGGCTCGGCCGACCGACGGCCGCCAGCGCACACTGATCATCGGGAAATCCCTACCCTACCCATCGTCACCCGTGCCGTCGGGAGACCAACGACGGGCCCATGCCCCGGCGGTTCGACTGCCGACCGCTAGTGTACGTTCGATTTGGGCGCCAGCGCGGGCCCGGCCAGTCCTCCCCCCAACCGCCGCCAGGAACCGACGCCGCGTGACCAGCCCCACCGCCAGCCCCGAAAACGTCGCCCCGACAAGCGGGCTGTCCGACTACCTCGATGCTGTCCGCCGTCGCTGGTACTTCCTCGTCATCGGCCCCGTCGTCGCTCTCCTCGTGGCTGTGGGCATAACCCAGCTGCAGAACCCTGTCTACGTGGGTCGGGCCGAGATGCTGGCTCAACCCGGCTCGGGCAGCCTCTTCAGCCCCAGCGCAGATGGGTCCAAGGTCCAGAGCGCCCAGGAGCTGGCCACCCAGTTGCAGCTCATGCGCTCTGCTCTCGTCCGGGCCCAGGTCGCCGAACGCCTCGGTATCGGGGTGGGCCAGGTGCCCCCCTTGGCCGCCTCCCAGATCGGCCAGACCCTCGTCGTCGCCGTTCAGGTCGAGTCGTCCGACCCCGAACTGGCCGCCGTCGCCGCCAATGCCTACGTCGAGGTGTTCATCGACAGCCGCCGAACGGCCGCCATCGATGACCTCGCGGCCGCCGGCGCCGAGCTGCAAACCCAGATCACCGCCTTGCAGGTCCAGATCGACGAGATCGACGTCCAGATCGCCGCCGCCCCTGCCGCCGAAGGCCGCGACCAGGCCGCGCAGCGCGCCGGTGCGCGCAACGGCCTCGAGGCCCAACAGGCCTTGTACCGGGAGCGCATCGACAAGCTCCAGGTCGACAGCGCCGTGCAGGAAGGCGGCGGCCAGATGGTCACCCCCGCGTTCACGCCCGGCAACCCGGTGAGCCCCACCCCGGTTCGCAACGCCGGTATCGCGCTCGTGGCCGGCCTCATGGTCGGTCTGGCCCTCGCCCTGCTCGTCGATCACCTCGACGACTCGCTTCGCAACGACGACGACCTGCGCCTGCTCGCCCCCGAGGTGCCCCTCCTGGCCACCGTCCCCTCCGTCAAGGTCGACGGGCGCGGACCCATCACCATCGATCACCCCGGCTCCCCGGCCGCCGAGGCCTTCCGGGGCCTGCGCACCTCGGTGCAGTTCCTCGGCATCGACCGGCCCCTGAAGGTCATCGAGGTCACCTCCACCGGTGCCGGCGAGGGCAAGACCACCACGGCGTCCAATCTGGCCGTCGTGCTGGCTCGCGCCGGCCAACGGGTCTGCCTGGTCGACTGCGACTTGCGCCGGCCTCGCCAGCACGTGGTATTCGGGGTGCCTCTCGAGCCCGGGTTCACCTCGGTCGTCATGGGCAGTGCCACCCTCCAGGAGTCTCTGCGCGCGGTACCGGGCGAAGACCGGCTGTACCTGCTCCCCGCGGGCCCCCCTCCACCCAACCCTTCCGAGCTGTTGTCCAGCTCACGGGTGAAGCCGGTGTTCGACGCCCTCAGCGCCGACGGTGCCTGCGACGTGATCATCGTCGACGCACCACCCGTGCTTCCCATCACCGACGCCGTCGTGCTCGCCGGCCGGGTCGACGCGTTGTTGGTGGTGGTGGCCGCGTCGCAGAGCCGCCGCCACCATGTCAAGAAGGCCCTCCAAACCCTGGGGCTGGTGTCGGCTCCGGTGGTCGGCTTCGTGCTCAACAAGGCCAAGACCTCGAGCAGGATCGGCAAGGGCTACCAGGGTTACGGCTACAACGGGTACGGCGGCTACGACGCCGAACCCACCCGCGCCGACCGCTGAGCCGACCTGCTGCCGTTCAGGAGCCGAAGGCGATCCGGTTGGACCAGCGTGGCCATCACTTCGGCGTGGAGCCGGCGAGCCGCGACGCCGCCGAAGCCTGCGCCTCGGCGTCCATCGGCGTCCTCTACTCGGGTGTCTAGCGGCGCCATCGTGGCGCTCACCCTCGACGCGGGAAGAGGCGGCCACGGCGACGGCGCCCGGCCCCGCGCCCGGGACGGGCGGCCGCGGCCGCGGCGTAGACCTCGCGGTAACGACCCTCGATGGCGGCCCAGTCGTGCGCCTCGGCCGTGACCCGACCAGCGGCAGCCAGGCGGGTCCGACGATCCGGATCGCCAGCCAGCGCCACCAGGGCGGCGGCCAACGCCCGGGGGTCCTGCGGCGGCACCAGCACCCCATTGCTGCCATGACGCACGAACTCACCGACCCCGCCCACGTCGGTGGCCACCACTGGGGTGCGGGCGGCCATGGCCTCCAGGTTCACGATGCCGAAGGGCTCGTGACGCGACGGCAACACGAACACCTCGGCGCCCCGCAGGAGCGCCACCACTGCGGCGCGTTCGACCCGTCCGGGGAACCGCACCCGCTCGGCCAGACCGAGGCGGCGGGCTTGCTCCTCGAGGGCGTCGCGCTCGGGGCCATCGCCGGCGATCACCAGATACCACTGCGGTCCGAGGGTCGGCGCGGCCAGGCCGGACCGCACGGCGTTTCGTGCACCCACGCCGGTTGAGCCGGCCGCCAGGGCGAACGCCTCCAGGAGGACATCGAAGCCCTTCTGCGCCACGTGACGGCCCAGCGCCACCACGTAGGGACCGTCCGTCGGCGGCGCGATGGGCGCCGGAGGGAGGTCGAACTCGCGCAGGTCGATGCCGTTGGGTATCACCGAGCCCCGCTCGCCCAGGTCCTCACCGGCCCACGCCTCGGCCTCGGCCAGCGTCGCCGCCGAGCAAGCCGTCACCCGATCGGCGCGACGTAGCAGCAACCGCAGCGTGTGGCGCAGCATCGGCGAGTGAGCGTACACGTCGTCGGCGTCCATGGTGAGCTCACCCTGGAGGGTCACGACCAACGGCAGATCGAGGGCCCGGGCTGCCTGGTGGGCGAACCAGGCGCCATGACTGACGCACTGCACATGCACCAGGTCGGCGCGGTCCCGGCGCATCTGAGTTGTCACGTCGGCCAGGACCACCGGGTTGCCCACCATGGCGGTGGCCACCCGACGCAGGCTCCCCTCGGGAGCCCGATAGGCGTGGCGGCGGATGTCGAGGCCCTGCCAGCGCTCGCGGGCGGGCAGGGAGCGGGGCCAGCGCATGGTGTGCACCACCGGCTCGGCGCCCGTGGCCTGTTCGGCCCGGGCCAGCTGACGCACCAGTTCCTCCACTCCACCCAGGTGCGGATGGAACGAGCTGGCGAACAACGCGGGACGGCGGATGCTGGAACCGGGCGGCGCGCCGGTCACCTCATCCCCACCGGTGCGACGGCGGTGGGCGGTGGGCGGTGGGCGGTTGGGGACATGATCGCCTCCGCGTAGACCTGCTCGTAGGCGGTGGCCACCGACGACCAGTCGTAGCAGACGGCGGCGCCGCGCCCTACCGCCGCCAACGTGGCCCGCCGCTGCGGGTCACCGAGCAGGCGGACCAGCGCCGGGCCCAGGTCGCCGGGATCCACCAACTCGCCCAGGCGGCCGTCCTCGAGCACCTCGAGCGCTCCCGGGTTCGGGGTGGCCACCACTGGTGTACCGGCCGCCAGGGCTTCGGCGTAGGGCACACCGAATCCCTCGTAGCTCGAGGGCAGGCAGAACACCCACGCGGAGCGGTAGGCCTCGACCAACTCACGGGGCGAGAGACGGCCCAGCACCCGTACCCCCGGCACCGGGGGGGCGTCATCGCACACCATCCAGAGCTCGGCGTCGGGCAACGCCGGACGGACCACCTCGCCGAATGCCTCCCACAACAGCCGGCCCCGTTTGCGGTTGGCGAACGTACCCACGAAGAGAATGGTCGGGTGCTCGGTGTCGGCGCGGGGAACGCCATCGAAGGCAGCCACGTCAACCCCGCACGGGATCACTCGGCCAGCCCACGGCGCCATCCTGGGGGTGGCCTCGGAGATGGCCACCGTGCGATCGGCGGTCATCGACGCCAGCCCTTCCGTGGCCCCGATGAGTGCCATGCGGGCCTTCTCGCGCCCGACGGGCACCCGCACCAGGCGGGCCGGTGGGCCGCCCGCTACCGCCTGCCAGCGATACGTGGCCCCTTCCCCCGGCTCGTCGGGGCTGAGGACGGTGACGTCGTGGCCCCGGTCGACGAGGGCGTTCGCCAGCCCGTGAACCTGGTGTCCCACGCCGATCTTGGAGCTGCCGGGCAAGTACAGGCTGAGCAGCGCGACCCGCATCAGCGCGACCGGCTCCGATGGTGATCCAGCTCACCGAGGTGAAGGGCCATCTGGTCGAGGCCGAGCTGCAGCGCCACCCCGAAGGGCTCGTCACGGAACCGGGCCGCCGTCGAGCACACGACACTACGTGAGCGCAGAGGAGGGCAGCGGCCGGCGCCGGCCACCTCCTCGGGGAAGTCCTCGGCCAGCCGCCGGTTGCCCGCCCCCCGCAAGCGCATCTGACGGAACCGGGCTGACCGGGTGGTCCTCGACCGGTAGTGCACGACCGCATCCGACGCGATGACGTGCACGTGGCCGCGTCGGTGGGCCCGCACGAAGAACTCGATCTCGTCGCCCCCGCCGGTGTAGCTCTCGTCGAAGCCGCCCAGGTCGTGCCAGGCTGCCTGGGAGAAGGCCATCGACGTTCCGTAGGACCACGGCACGCCACCGGCCGTGGTCGGGTGGCCCCCGGACCACGGCTGCACCCTGGCGAACCTCTCGGGCGCCAGGGGTCGGGGATCGATCAACCCGCTGGCCACCACACGTTGGTGGGTACGACCAGCGAAGGCCACGGCAAACGAGGCCAGCCACCCGGGGGCCACGACGTCATCGGCATCGGTGCAGCAGACCACCGGCGCGGCGGCAACGGCCGCACCGGCGTTTCGGGCCGCGTTGACACCCGTCCGCCCGCGGGCCTCGACCACTCGAGCGACCCCGTCACGGGCCAAGCGGTGCGCTTCCACGATGCGCACGGTGGCGTCGGTGGAGCCGTTGTCGGCCACGATCACCTCGAAGCGCCCGGCGAACGTCTGAGCCGCCAGCGCATCGAGCTGATCGCCCAGATGAGCCTCGGCATTCAACGCAGGGATGACGACCGAGAGCGCAGGAGGTTCCGACACACGCCAACAGTAGGACCTTGTCGAACCCGGTCGGTTCCGCCACCCAGGTGCACCCGGTCATGGCGTGGCGGACCATGGCCCCGATGTGGCCTCGACGGTGAGGGCCTCCCCGACGGGGTGAGCCTGGCTGACCCGAGCTCGGGGCGCCCCTCAGAGCTGTGCCTTCGAACCGTTCTGATCGCCAGTCCGATCCCGCACACCCCCGCACGCGGGCCCCACGCGAGCGAGCTTCCAGGACAAGTTGGGGGGGCCTGAACGGTCAGCGGTTCCAGTGCGAGAGGTCGCGCCCCAGCCACTCGGCAAGAGCGGCGTTGCCCGGGGCGAAGGTGTCGACCAGCACCCGGCGGGTGACGGGATCCATCGGCGGGTAGCGAAACGGGCGTCGTCCGGCACGCACGATGCGGGCGGCCAACGGCTGGCGGCCGGCTCTGTTCTGGAGCCGACGGCCCACGAAGGCCGGCAGCACCTGTCGTGCCGACTCGTTTCTCCGTTCGAGCGGGTCCAGAGCTGACGCCAAGCCCAGGAATCGGGCGATGCCGGCGAGAGTGGTGACCTGGTCGCCGACCAGGTCCTCGTGAAGAACCACAAGCAGCCGGTCACGGGCGACGCCGCTGTCGGCGTATCGCTGCAACTGGGTGGCGTAGCGGCCGCGGTCGACGAGCGCTGCAAAACCCCAGGCCCCCTCGGCCAGCCGGCGGGGTTCGTCGGCCAGGGCCTCTTCGAAGGTGCCGCTGAAGCGGTACAGGCGCCGCCCGTGCCAGTAGGCCGAATAGGCCCGGTCCACGGGGTTGCGCAGCACCGCCAATGCCATCACACCGGGCAGGTGCTTGCCGATCTGGCGGGCCGCCGAGGCCAGGTACAAATACGCGGGCGTGGCCTCGCCCAGCCAACGCTCCCCTTCCCAACCTGCGAACAGGGTGCGGTAGGCGTCACCGGCCGCCCGGTCGTCGGGCACCTCACCGAAGTGGTGCAGCTCCTTGCGGGCGGGCAAGAAGATCTCGGGATGGCGGCGCAGTGAATTCGCCAACGCTGTCGTGCCGCACTTCTGCGCACCCAAGAGCAACATGTTGGGCAAGGGTGGCCCCGAGCGATTCGAGGTCACCGAAGCCCCCGGAGCGCTCACGTCGCCCAACCCGAGAGATCTCGCCCCAGCCATTCGGCGAGGGCCAGGTTGTCGTCGCGAAACTCCACCGCGAGGCGCTGGCGGGTGGCCTGGTCCATCGGGGGGGGCAGGATCGCCACCATGCGCGGTGGTGCCGGGAACGCGGAGGCGATGCGCTCGGGCGCGTCCGACGAGAAGAGGTACTCGGGGGTGGACTCTCCGACCCGAGCCTCCGGCGGCGCCGATGCGAACAGCGACGCGTAGTGCGCCACCCCTCCCGGCCGCCCTGGCTCGGCGGCGGGGCGCCGGAAGCATTTGATTGCTTCCACAGGGACCGCCCCACTCACGATTGCGGCCCCGCGCCGAGCCCGGGTCGGCGTTCCACCGCGCCGTATCCGGTCACGGCGCCTGGCACCAGGGCCGCTTCCAAAGAATTCCGAGACACGTTTCACCCACCGGCGTCATTCCCGGTGACCGTTGCGCCGCCGAGGGCGAAGCGGCGCTCGGCCAGGTCGGGCGACTCCTCCATGGCCCGCTCGATCCAACGCTGACGCATCACCCTGTCGGGGTGGCGGTACTGCTCGACCGGTGGTACGCCGGCGCCGGGCACGGGTACCTCGCCGAGCAGGGCCAGGGTCCTGTCCACTGCGCCGGTGGGGTCGACGACGAGGTCCTCGGACCAGAACGAGACCTTGGGTTCCGATCTCTCGCCCAATCGGCGGTCCCAGACCGACTCCCAAGCCTCGATCTCAGCCATGGCCGCTCGCGTGGCGGAAAGGTCGTAGGTCGGTTCGCCCCGTTGACGCTCGACGGGACGCCACTGCTGGGTCTGGTGCGCCACCGCCAACGAGACGGCCTGGGCGAGCCGGTCGCGCCGACGCAACCGCACCCACCGCACGGGCACCCCCCACAGGTCCACGCTCAAGCCGTATCGATCCAACAACCCGAGGAGGTGTCCCGCATGCACCTTCACCCCGAACACCCCGTTGGCGGTGCTGCGTCGAGCCGCGATGCCACGCAGGTGGTCGACCAACGAGGTCGGGTCGAGCTCGCCGGAGAAATCCCAGCGCGGATCACCCGCCAGGCGCCGCTTGAGATTCTGCACCTTCCCCCGCTGGGTGAGCCGCGGCGCTCCGGTACGGCGGCGACTCTCGACGAGGCCCCCACCGTTGAGATACTCCAAGGGATGGCCGGCTCGCCCGGTGGCCGCCAGCGCAGCGTCGAAGAAGTTCGAGGCCACTCGTGGGGTCGAGGCGATGACGAGGACCTGGCGCAACTCCACCGGCCCCATGTCCAGGTCGGGGTCATCCGGCCAGCCATACTGGGCGGGGGCGGCCGGCGGCCAGTGGAGTCGACGGGGCATGGACAAGAGCCACACGGTAGGTCATGCCTCGCGCGCCGGGAACCGGGCCGACCACCCCATCTGGCGCCGTCCCAGCTGGCTGGGGCCGTCGCGGGCCGGCCGCAACCGTGCGGCCGGGGGCCGGGGGCGGTCTACCCTTCGCCCTCATGCCCCGACGCACCGCTACCACCGGATCTGCCACCCCTCGTACGGCCACGCGCCGATCGTGGGCCGCTGCACTGATCGCCACGTCCCTGCTGCTCGCGGGCTGCGGGGCCGGCGGTCCAGCCGACGATGCCGCGAACGAAGCGAGCCGGGTGCAGCTCGCCACCGCGCTTCCCGAGAACGCGCCGGGCCAGCAGCTGTACCTCGTGGAGGTGACGATCCCCGGCGGCGTGACCCTGCAGAAGCACGTGCACGAGGGCACCCAGATCGCGAGCGTGCGCAGTGGAACGCTCACCTACGTGATCGAGTCCGGCACGGCGCTCGTCACTCGCGCAGACGGTGCGGAGGAGCGGGTCACCGGGCCCATCACCATCGAGCTCGAGGTGGGCGAGTCGCTCGTCGAGGACAAGGCGCTCGTGCACTACGGCCAGAACCTGGGCGAGGAGACGGTGGTCGTGACGCTCGCTGCGCTGCTGCGCGAGGGCGCACCGCTGTCCACGCCGGTCGACTAGGGCCGATTTCGGCGAGCGTGACCAGCGCCAGACCCGTGGTCGTGACGGGTTGCTCGAGGGCTGCTCGCCGCACGCGGGCGACATGCGAGCGACCGGGGTAGGCCGGCTTCGGTCACCTACCGCTCCCGCAGGCGCGGCGTTGCCGCGGTGGGCCTGCTGGAGAAGTGCTGCCCTCGCCGGAGAACCCGACCACCACGACCGCCTCGTTCATCCCTACCTTCGTCAGCGGGTGGGGGTGACGGCGTTCGAGGGGACCGATCCGGCGCTCGCACCAATGGCGTTCGTGGCTGTCACCGTGAACGTGTACGACGCACCCGCCGTGAGCCCGCCGATCCTCACCGACGTGGTGGTGCCCGACACGGCGACGGAACGCACTCGGTTGACCCCCATGAACACCCACACCGTCTGCCCGGTCAGCAACGAGCCTCCGTCACTGCCCCGGGTCCATGTCACCGTCGCGGCGCGCTTGGCGGCGAGGGCCGCCACGTTCGTCGGCGCGGCGGGGCGTGTCGTGGAGGGTGCCACCGTGGTCGTGGTCGTGGTCGGGGCCACGGTCGTGGTGGTCGTCGTGGTGATGCCGGGCGGTGCGATGTAGGGCGCGGTCGTCGGGTCGAGGTAGAGCAACCGGTTCGGTGAGCCGATGCCCGGGTCGCCGACGACATCGGGGGTGGCCGAGCTGGCCAGCAACGACGACACCGCGGCCGGGGTCATCGTCGGTGCGCCCGACAACAGCACGGCGGCCACGCCGGCGGTGTGAGGCGATGCCATCGACGTGCCCGAGATGGTGTTCGTGGCCGTGGTCGACGTGTACCAGGCCGACGTAATGGACGAGCCGGGTGCGAACAGGTCGACACAGGTGCCGAAGTTGGAGAACGACGAGCGGGCGTCGCTCGAGGTGGTGGCACCGACGGTGACGGCCGTGGGCACCCGGGCGGGTGAGGAGTTGCACGCATCGGCGTTGGAGTTGCCCGCGGCGACCGCGACCGTGACGCCATCGGTGATCACCCGGCGCACAGCGTCGTCGACGCTGCTGGACGCGCCCCCGCCGAGGCTCATGTTGGCCACAGCCGGCACGCCCTCGAGGTGGTGGCCGACAATCCAGTCGAGCCCGGCGATGACCCCCGACCACGAACCCGACCCGTTGCAGCCAAGGACCCGGACCGGCACCACAGTTGCTTGCTTGGCGATGCCGTACGTCGTCCCGGCGGTGGTGCCGGCGACGTGGGTGCCGTGACCGTTGCAGTCGGTGGTGCCCGAGCCGTCACTGATGGCCGTGTAACCGGGCGCGGTGCGGGAGCCGAAGTCGACGTGGGCGCTCATCACGCCCGTGTCCACGATGTACGCGGTGACGCCAGCGCCGGCGGCGTTCCAGGAGTAGGCGGTGGACAACGGCAACGCGCGCTGATCGGTGCGATCGAGGCCCCATGGCGCCGCTGGCTGGGAGTTGTTGATCGTCGCCACGCCATCGGCCTCGATGCGGCTCACCTGGGGGTTCCGGGCGAGCGCAGCGACAGCCGCTGCAGACAACTCGAGTGCCGCACCGGGATAGACGTTGGTGTACACCCGCTTCACCCCTGCGCCCGCCCTCGCCAGAGCCGCCACCTCGGAACGGGCATCGGTGCCATCGACGAACGTGACGATGTAGGTCGAACGTCCTCCCGCTCGGAGCGGGGAGTCCACCCCGGCGGCCATCGCGCCGGGAACACCCAACGTCGCCGCAACGATCACCAACGCTGAGAGCCAACCCATGCGTCGCATATGGCACCGTACGCCCAAAAGCGCAGCGTGGCGCGGGGAACATCCCCCGACGGGCGGACATCTCGTTCAAGAGGCCACCCACGAGGCCCGGGCGACCCTGCTGTCTGACCTCGGCCTGTTGCCCGTCAACCGGGTCACCGCCACCAAAGCCGGCGCCAAGGACCCGCGCCGTGACGACGGGCAGCGCGAACCGAAAAACGTCCACGAGCCTGCGGCCCATCGCCCCCGGGGACCCGGACTTCGCCCGGCTCTACCCGCGCCGCAACGACGCCGAGTCCATCAACCGTGACCTCGACGACACCCTCTACCTGCGCCCCGATCCGACCTGCGAGCCCGGATTCGTGCCCCCGGCCGCAGCCCCGACCGGCCGAACACCGCCATGGGCGCCACTACTCTGAATCGTGATCGACGAGAAGGGGTTTCGCGCCACCTTTTCGCCATCCCCCGCCCTCGTAGCTCAGGGGATAGAGCATTGGTTTCCTAAACCATGTGCGGAAGTTCGAGTCTTCCCGGGGGCACCAAAGTCCATGAGTACGCGATGGCCACGACGAGAGGGTCGCGTCGATCAGTCGTCTTCGGATGCGAGTGATCCGTCGACTCCGGTGCCGTGCTCAGCTCGGACCGACAGGTTCGTGCAGCAACAGTTCCGGTCGCCGCAGATCTCGAGCCGAATCGCGCGATCCACGACACAACCACAGTCTGCGCAAGCCATCTCCATCGGCAGACGACGATAGCGCCAGTGGGCCCTTCGTGGCACGGCCGCAGGCCTGGCCGTCAGGAGAGGACATCGCCGAGGAACCGATCGGGCGTCGGTGCAGATGGCGAACGTGGCCGTCCGGTAGGCCCGACCCATCTGAGCCCATACCCCTCAGGGTATATTCGAAACGGTAGGGTCGACGACGAGATCCCCATCACCGCTCATAGGAACGACCCCACCCGTACTCCCCGTGGAGGAAAGCACCATGGACCTGCCCGAACAGACCATCGACGACCTCCTCAAGCGGCTCCGCCGGATCGAGGGCCAGGTCCGCGGCATCCAGCAGATGCTGGTGGACGGTCGCGAATGCCGCGACGTCGTCACCCAGATCTCCGCCGCCAGCAAGGCCCTCGACCAGACCGGCTTCAAACTCGTCGCCTTCGGCCTCACCTACTGCCTCGACGACCCCGAACGAGCCGCCCGGGAGGGCTACGACATCGACGACGTCCAGAAGATGTTCATGAGGCTCGCATGACCCACGCCGCGGCTTCTTCCATGCCGATCTCCACCCGGGCAACCTGTTCGTGCAGCCCGACGGTCGGGTCGGGCTGATCGACTTCGGCATGGTCGACCACATCGACGACGCCACCAGAGCGACCCTGATCCGGCTGCTCATCGCCGTCGCCACCGGCGACAGCACCACAACGGCAGACGCGGTCATCGCCCTCGGAACCTTCGCCGCCCAACGACCAGAGCTGCTCGCCTGACGGTTGCTCTCACGTCACCGGGCGGGGCGAACCGCTACTTCTTCGCCGCCTCGTAGTACGGGTTGGTTCCCGCGGCGTGGTCGGTCACATCGATGATCGTGGCGATCTCGGGGACCGACTCCTTGATGGCGACCTCGATGCCCTCGCTGAGGGTGACGGCGGCCATCCCGCAGCCCGCGCAGCCGCCGCTCAGCCGCAGGTACGCGGCGTCGTCCTCCACGGCGACCAGGTCGGCGCGCCCGCCGTGAGCAGCGATGGACGGGTTGATCTGGCCCTCCAGGACCTGGATCACCCGCTGGGCGACGTCGCCGCTCAAATCGGGCGGGGGACCGGTCATCGCCGGGCTGGCGTGGGGTGGCGCCGGCGGAACGTTGGGGTTGCGGATACTCATCCCGCCGACCAAGAGGTCGCGGTTGAGGTCGAGGACCGAACCCACCATCTTCGCCACGCTGTCGCGGGGCACGATGATCGCCAGCCCGCCCTGGACCCCGGTCCAATCGTCGGCCGCGGCTTCTTCGGTCGCCTGGAAAAACATGTCGTAGGTGTAGGCGTCGCCGCTCGTCCCGTTGATCTCGATCCAGAGGCCCAGAGATTCGCCGTCCTTCTCATCGATGCGCAGCTCCAGCACCTTGGCCAGGGCGGCGTCGGTCACGCTCAGGACGGGCACGGTGTCGGGATCGTTCTCGGTCATGGTGGGTTCCTCTCACTGGTGGATTGGGACATGGCTCTCACGCGAGCGGTCCGAGCGGGACCAGCTGCGCCTCGGTGGGCTCACTACAACAGAACCACGGCTCGGTGAGGTGCGCCCGGTCCCCGATCGGACCCACCGACACCGCTCCTCGGGCGGGGCGGACCGACGGCGTCTCGGCGCTCGAGCGGATCAGCGCGTCGATCTCGTCGAAGGTCAGCGCGGGGGCCTGCCCGACACGCGCCTCGACCAGCATCGCGATCTGTATCTGGAGGCAATCCATGGCGGGGTCGGGATGCGCCCACGTCCAGCCCAGCCGGGTCGGATCGTAGGCACCGAGGTGCGCTGTCATGGTCCTCTCAGCGAGCAGCAGCGAGCCGTCGGGGACCAACAGGCGCACGCTGTACTGCACCGGATCGACGTTGGCGATGAGATCGTGGGCGACCACGAAGTCGACCAGGTCGACCAGGTCGACAGCGGTGGTCCACGGAGTGAAGGGCAGCCACGACGGACGGACCTCGATGCCGTGGGCACGAAGGGCGATCACCGCGTCGGACGCGTCCTTCGCGGTGTGGCCTTTGTCGAGACAGCGGAGGGTGGAATCGCTGACCGACTCGAACGCGGAGACCACGAACGCGCAGCCGGCTTCGGCCAGCTCGGGGAGCACGTCGGGGTGACGGAGGATGTGCTCGACCTTGATCGTGGCGTCGAAGGTCAGGTCCGGGTGCCGGCGGTGGATGGCGGCCACGACGCGACGGGAGTGGTGGGGGGCGTTGAGGAAGTCGGGGTCGGCAAAGCTGATGTGACGGGCCCCGGCGGCCACCAGCTGATCGACGTCGGCGAGTACCACGGCCTCCTCGACGGGGCGGACCCGCCCGTCGTAGACCACCGGCACCGGGCAATGGCGGCAGCGGTGAGCGCAACCACGACTGGCGGCGACGGAGGCGACCAGTCGCTCCTCACCGGCGACGACCAGGCGGGTGTAGCGCCCCAGCTCGGCCAACAAGGCGCGGGCCGGCACACGACCAGGGGTGCGGTGCAGCTGGACGGCGGCCCCTGGGTCGGCGCCGCCCGCCCATGCCACCAGGCCGGCCTCGAACTCGCCGGCGATGATGGCGTCCGCCGGCGACGTCACGGTGAGCTCTCGACCCATCCCGGCGTACAAACCGAAGAAACAGACCGCCAGGCCCGGCCGACGGGCCCGGATGGTCTCGACGACCCGCAACGCCAGTCGCATGGCCGTGTGCATCGGCACCGACAGGGCCACCCGCCCGGCCCAGTCGACATCGGCGCCGTCGAGGGTGTCGACGGCGACATCGACGCAACGCACCTCGTGGCCGGCGCCGAGCAGCGCGGCGGTGGCCGTCGCCGCGCCCAGCGGTTGGTGCCCCAACTCGTAGGTGGACACCACCAGAACCCTCACCGTTCGGCCCCACAGTCGGGCCTTGCCGGTTCGGGCGCCGGGCGCACGACGACGTCCAGTAGAGCCTCGGCCCGGCGCAGGGCCCGCTCGACGTCGGCCGGGTCGCGCCCGCGGGCGAAGACGAACCCGAGGTAGCGGTCGCCCTCGGGGAGCGGGATCACCGGCCGCCCGACGGGGATGCTGATCTCCACGCCCACGACGCCGTCGACGCCCCGCGCCTCGCTGAGGCCGGAGACCCGTTCGAGCACCCCCGCCGAGCGGATCGGGAGCATCATCACCCCCGACGCCTGAGTCTCCCGGCTCAGCCCGTCGAGACCGGCGCCGACGGCGTGGCGGATGATGAGCTCTTCGAGACTCACCCCGGCCCCGAAGCGCAGGGCCCGGGCGCACAGCCCGCCGATGGAGCGCGCCGCGACCTCCAGGACGGTCAGCTCGCCGGCCGGGCCGATGCGCAGCTCGGCGTGGACCGGGCCTTCCCTCAGCCCGAGCGCCGCCGCGGCGGAGGCGACCGTCACCTCGAGGGCGGCGAGGACCGGTGGCGGCTGACGGGACGGCGTGACGTAGATCGTCTCCTCGAAGAACGGACCGTCGAGCGGGTCGGGTTTGTCGAACACGGCGAGAACCACGAGCGTCCCGCCTTCGAGCAGGCCCTCGAGCGCGACCTCTGCGCCGGGAACGAACCGCTCGACGAGGAGCGGCTCGGATGCCCCGACGATCGACCGGATTCGGTCCTCGGCGGCGACCGCCTGGGCGCGGCCGTCGACGCGGATGACCCCCTGGCTCCCGGAGCGAGACACCGGCTTGACCACGCACGGGTAACCGATCTCCGCCGCCGCGACGGAGATCCGGCCACCGGGCCCGACGACCCGATGGTCGGGCTGGGGCACCGACGATGCGGCCAGGCGGGCCCGCAGAGCCGCTTTGTCTCTCGTCGCGCCCACCGCGTCGGTGGGGTTGTGGGTCATCCCCAGGCGCTCGGACGCGGCGGCGGCCACCATCAACCCCTGGTCGTCGACGGCCAACACCGCGTCGAGCGGTCGACGCTCGTGGAGGGCCGCGATGATGCCCACGGCGGCGTCGACGTCACCCATGGGCACGACCACCGCCCGGTCGCCCATCAGCCCGGCCATCGCCTGGCGCCGCTCGGAGCCGACGACGACGTCGACGTCGAGGCGGCTGGCGGCCGCCAGGAAATCCGCGGCCCGGTAGGTCTCGGTCGGCAGGAGGAGCAGGACGCGGCTCACGACCCCCGGACGGCGAAGCGGCGTGCGTCCTCGGCGGCGTAGCGACCGACGGCGGCGTCGATCGCTGACGTCTTCTCGAGGGCCGCGACGATCGAGTCGAGTTGGGGGGCGGGCAGGGCACACGTCATCTCCTCGGGTCCCATACCGGTCCGCTGGCGACTGAGCGCACAGCCCACGCTCGCCGCCGGGACACCGTGCTCCTTGGCCAGCGCCACGATGTGGCACTGCGGCTTTCCCCCGATCGACAGGCCCGGCAGCGCATCGGACAGCACCATCAGCTGACGGGCGTTGACCCTCAGGAGCACCACGTCAGGCTCGACCGGGGTGTCCGGGAGCGGTGCGTAGACGATCGATCCTGGCGCCCCGGTCACCTTGGGCAGCTGCTCGAGAACGTCGGGGCCGACCCACCCGGCGCCGACCAGCGCGGCGACGTCGCTGTGATCGACCACTTCGCTCGGCGCCAGCAGACCATGGGTGACACTGCCGACGCTGCAGTTGCCGTGGTCCTCGGGCACCGTGGCGAACGCCCGCTCGGCTCCGTGCATCCAGAACACGCAGCCCGCCGGGACCCGCCCTTGGCGACCGTCCTCGGTCGCGGAGGGCATCGGGGCGTCGAAGCGGTCGACGCCCGGCGGCGGGCGGTCCGCGAAGCTGATGGCCACCGGGACCGTGGCGAGCCGGAGAGCCTTGACGAGTCGTTCGCTGAGATCAGGCCAGTTCTGACCGACCAGGGGATCGACCGCCTCGTGTGGCGCGTCACGCGTCATGCGAACGACTGTCCGCAGCCGCAGGAGCGCTGGGCGTTGGGGTTCTCGATGTGGAACCCGGCGTCGTTGAGGCCGTCCCTGTAGTCGAGGGTGGACCCGGCGAGGTGGGGGGCGCTGGCGGGGTCGACTCTCACCTTGACCGTGCCGAACACGACCTCATGGTCCTCGGGGGCGGTGTCGGTGTCGAAGAAGATCTCGTAGGACATCCCTGAACACCCCCCGGCCTTGACGGCGACGCGCAGGGCGAGCTGATCGTCGCCCTCCTGGGCCAGTAGCTCGGCGACCTTGGCCGCGGCGCGGTCGGTGAGGTTGATGACGGGTGGGGTTGTGACCTCGATGGTGCTCATGGGAAGGGGCTCCTTGTCGGTATCAATGGGTCGGGTCCTGGTCGCCGCCGTGGGCCTGTAGCTCCGGCATCGGGTTGAGGAGACCGGCGGCTTTGAAGAACTGTCGGGCCGTGCAGGTGACCATCTCGACGAGCGGGATGGCCTCGGTGATGATGCCCTCGGCGAGGGCGGCGAAGGCTTGGGCCGCCGGGGTGTGCGGAGCGGCGATCGCGACCGGCTCACCGGCGTCGCCCCCGGCGGCCACGGCCGGGTCGAGGGGGATCGATCCCAGCAGGGGCACGCCGAGCTGTTCGGCCAGCCGCTCGCCCCCGCCCGAGCCGAACACGGCATACCGGGTGCCGTCGGGAGCCACCGACGCGCTCATGTTCTCGACGACTCCGGCCACCCGCAGATATCCCTTGCGGGCCATGTCGGCGGCGCGGGCCGCCACCTGCTGGGCGGCCAGGGTCGGGGTGGTGACGATCACCACCTCGGTGCGCGGCAGCATGCGGGCCAGGCCCATCTGGATGTCGGCGGTGCCCGGGGGCATGTCGATCAGCAGATAGTCCATGTCGCCCCAGCGCACATCTTCGAGGAAGTGCTGCACGGCCCGGTTCAGCATGAACCCCCGCCACATGATGGCCTGGTCCTCGCCCGTCCCCTCGATCGAGCCCATCGACATCACCTTGAGCAGACCCGGCCCGATCCGCTTCTCCAGCGGGGCGAACCGGGCCCGCCCGGTCTCGTCCTTCTCGCCCTGGACCCGCCCCTCCACGCCCAGCATGCGGGGGATGGAGAACCCGCCGATGTCGGCGTCGAGCACACCGACCGTCAGGCCCCGCTGGGCCAGCTGCGCGGCCAGGTTGGCGGTCACCGACGACTTGCCCACTCCGCCCTTGCCCGAGGCGATGGCCACGATGCGGGTGGTGGCGGGGATGTCGGTGTCGAGCGCGTTGTCGCGCGCCTTGAACCGGGCCCGGGCCATGACGTTCTTCTTCTGTTCTGTGGTCATCTCGCCGAAGTGGACCCCCACCTCGGCCACGCCGGGCAGGCTGGCCACGCGCCGCTTGATGTCCTTCATGATCTGAGCTCGTAACGGGCAGCCGGCCGTGGTCAGGGCAATGGTGACGTCCACCGCGCCGCCCTGCGGGTCGATCTCGATGCGGTGGACCATGCCCAGGTCGACGATGTTGTCGCCCAGCTCCGGGTCCATCACCCCGAGCAGAACGTTGAGCACGGCTTCCTCAGCCACCGGGTTGCCAGGCATGCGCGCCTCCTACTTCGTCCGGCCGTAGAACGGCGTGGTGCCGGCGGCATGGTCGGTGGTGTCGACGGTGTCCACGATCTCGGGCGCCACTCTGCGCACCATGACCTCGAATCCTTGGCGAAGGGTCACACTCGACGACGCGCACCCCTGGCACCCGCCGCTCATGGCGATGGAGAGGACTCCGTCGTGGACGTCGACGATCGAGATCTGCCCGCCGTGGTTCGCGATGGATCGGTTGACCTCCCCGTCCAGGAGCTCCTGGATGACGGCACGGACCTCGGCGTCGGAGCGCCCAAACGCGCTCGGGGCGCGAGAAGCTTCGAGTATGGCGGGTATCTCGCTCGACAGGTGGGTCCGCAGGGCCGCCCCGATCGCCGGCTTCAGCTCCGACCACGAGACGCGGGTTTCCTTGCCGACGGTGACCACGTTGTCGGCGACGAGCACGTGGGCGACACCATCGAGCGCGAACAGCCGCTCGGGGAGCGGCGACCCACCGGCGCGTTCGACGTTGTCGAAGAAGAAAGGCCCGCCGGGGTGCACCGTCCGGCTCACCGTGAACTTGCAGGCGTCAGGGTCGGCGAACGACGTCTCGGCGCGGATCGTGATGGTCGGATCGACGGGCAGGACGTCAGACATCTTCCACGACCCCCACCAGGTCGTGTTCGCCCAGGGCCCTCAGGTACTCGAACGAGTAGATCCCGGTGCTGTGACCGTCGTTCCAGTTGATGGTGATGGCGTAGTTGCCCACGCTGGTGACCGCCCGTGGGGCCACGTCGGGTCGGACGCTCGCCGGGTCCAAGAGCGGGCGGCCGCTCATCTCCTCGATGCACAGGGCACAGCGACACGCCAGTCGTAGGTCCCTGACGTCGAAGTCGACATGCTGCCCGTCCTCCCAGAGCACCGAGAGAGTGCGAGCGTCGTGCCGGCGAAAGCCGATCGGGGTGGTCCGGGCCCCCGATGGGCGGGCGGCGGTCTCGACCCAGGCCGGCTCGCCCTCGTTGGTCTCCCAGGTCCACACGAAGGGCTTCAGCGTCGCCGTCGGGAGCCCCTCGACCCGCCGGGCGAGCTCGGACGCGATGGCCAGGTAGGACTGAGCCGACATCGAATCCGGCTTGTCGAGCAGGATCGGACGGCCCTCGTCGCCCGCGGTGACGATGTCGACGTCGAGGGGGAGCGCACCGAGAAAGGGCACGCCGAGCTGCCGGCTCATCCGCTCGCCGCCGCCACTGCGGAAGACGTCGGTGCCCTGCCCGCAGTGCGGGCAGGTGAAGGTGCTCATGTTCTCGATGATGCCGAGGATGGAGACCTGCACCGTCTCGAACATCCGCACCCCGCGGCGGGCGATCTTGAGGCTCACGTCCTGGGGCGTGGTGACGATGACTGCGCCCGACAGGGGAAGGCTCTGGGCCAGGGTCAGCTGGGTGTCGCCGGTCCCCGGCGGTAGGTCGAGGATCAGGTAGTCCAGCGGCCCCCACTGCACGCCGCCGATGAACATCTGCAGGTACTTGCCCACCATCGGGCCGCGCAGGATGGCCGGATTGTCGTCACCTCGGATCATCCCCATCGACACGGCTTTCACGCCGTGTCGTTGGGGAGGAATGATCCTGCCGTCCTCGGCCACCTCCGGCGGCTCGCCGGTCGGGAGCCCGAGCATGACGGGGATGCTCGGCCCCAACACGTCGGCGTCGACGAGTCCGACCGAGTAGCCGGCCTGGTGGAGCGCGACCGCCAGGTGGACGGCAACGGTGGACTTGCCCACGCCGCCCTTGCCGCTACCCACCGCGACGAGGTGGCGGATCCCCGGCAGCCGGTCCTGGTGAGGGGTCGGCAGAGACGACGCGCCGGGCTGGTCGTCGTGACCACGGTGGGAGTCAGCGGTCGGCACTGGTTCGGGTTCCTCTCGTTCGGCGGCGTCGGGCACGGGTTGCGTCTAGGCCTCGATGAAGATGCACTCGCCCGGGCACTCCTCGGCTGACTCGATCGTCGCGTCGAGCAGCCCGTCGGGGATGATCGCCATGCCCTCGGCCCCCTGAGGGTTGCCCTTGGCGTCGGCGAAGATCTTGTCGCCCTCCTTGACGTAGGCCAGACCATCGTCGAGGAGGGTGAACACCTCCGGTGCGATCTCCTCGCACAGCCCGTCGCCCGTGCACAGATCCTGATCGATCCAGACCTTCATGGTGATGTGTCCTCCTCTGGTGTGGCGGCGCCGATGGTCGTGGTGTCGGGCGACGGCTTCGGCACCGACAGTTCGGTGCTCGTCACAACATGCCGAGCTCTAGTTGGGCGGCTTCGGACATGCGGCTCGGGTCCCAGGGCGGGTCCCAGACGAGCTCGACGTCGACCTCGGCGACGCCGGGAACCTCGTGCACCCTGGTGATGGCATCTTCGCGAAGCACGTCGCCCATCCCGCAGCCGGGCGCCGTCATGGACATCTTGATCTCGACCCGGTGGCCCCCGGCGGAAAGCGGTTGCGCCTCGCAGGTGTAGATCAGCCCGAGATCCACGACGTTGACGGGGATCTCCGGGTCGAAAACGGTCTTGAGCTTCTCGAACACGGCCTCCAGGGCGAACGGGCCGGACGCCGGCGGCTGGTCGATGGCCGGTGGAGGGTCGAGGCCGAGCGCGGCGGCGTCGGTGGCCCCGATCCGCGCCAGGTAGCCCTGGCTGGTGGTGACGGTGAAGCTGCCGCCCAGGGCCTGGGTGACCCGTACCTGGTCGCCTTTTCGGAGCGTGATCTTGTCGCCGCCGGGGATCACGGTGGCCGCGCAGTCCCGCTGGAGCTCGATCGAGGTGTGTCGGTCGGTCATGGTCACCTACTCCGTCGACACGCGGTCGAGGGTCGATTCGGATTCGAGGGCGCTTCGCAGCGTGTGCCAAGCGAGGGTGGCGCACTTGACCCGCATCGGGAACTCCCAGACACCGGACAGCACCGCGAGCTTGCCCAGTTCTTCGGGCGGGACCTCGCCGTTGGGTTCTTCGGTCAGCATGGTGTGCACACGACCGAACAGGGCAAGGGCCTCCTCTTGGTTCTTGCCTTTGAGGGCCGTGGTCATCAATGAGGCCGAGGCCTGCGAGATGGCGCAGCCGACGCCCTGGAAGGCGATGTCCTCGATGTGGCCGTCGACGAGCTTCAGGTAGAGCGTGAGCTCGTCGCCGCACAGGGGGTTGAAGCCCTCGGCGGTGCGCGTGGCGCCCTCGAGCTCGCGGAAGTTCCGCGGATGACGGCCGTGGTCGACGACCACTTCCTGGTAGAGACCTCCGAGGTCGCTGCTCATCGCAACGTCCACCGGACGGTGCCCAGCCCGACCAGCGCACTCGCCGGCACCGCGGTCATCTCCGCACCTCCACACCGCCGACTCGCAGCCGCTCGGCGACCTTGCTCTCGACATGGGACCGCAGCGGCCCCACCCGAACGAGCTCCAGCATCTCCCCCGCGAACGCGTAGGTGAGCACGCCCCGGGCTTCCTGGTGCGGCACACCCCGCGAGCGCAGGTAGAACACGGCCTCCTCGTCGAGTTGGCCGACTGCGGCCCCATGCGTGCAGCGCACGTCGTCGGTGAGGATCTCGAGCCGCGGCCGGGTGTCGACCTCGGCCGTGTCGGAGAGGAGCAGGTTCTTGTTCGTCTGGCTGGCGTCGCTCCCCAGCGCGTCAGGGCCCACGACGATGTGCCCGTTGAACACCCCGCGGCCGTGGCCGCCCAGGACGCCCTTGTAGAGCTGACGGCTGGTGCAGTGGGGCGCGATGTGCTCGATCAACGTCGGATTGTCGTGGTGTTGGTTCCCCTCGGGCAGGTACAGGCCGTTGATGGTCACGTCCGCCCCTGCGGCCTCGAGCCGCACCCAGACCTCGTGGCGGGCGATCGCCGCGCCGAGGGCCAGCCCATGGGTGGAGAAGGTGCTGTCGCGACCGGGTCGCACATGCAGGGCCGCGAGGTGAAACGCAGTGTCGGCTTCGTCCTGGACCTTGTAGTGCTCGACCTGGGCGCCGTCCTCGAGGACCACCTCGGTGACCGCGTTCGTGAGGTACACGCCGCCGCTCCCGACGTACGTCTCGACGATCGTCGCTCGGCTTCGGGCACCGACGACCACCACCGACCGCGGGCTCGACACGAGAGGGGAGGCGCCGGCCGCCGAGACGAACACCAGGTGGATCGGCGCAGCGATGGTGGTGTCGGGCGGGATCTGGATGAACGCCCCGTCCTCGGCGAGCGCGACGTTGAGCGCGGTGAAGGCGTGACGTTGCGGTGGGAGCGGGCGCGACAGGAACGGTTCGACCCGTTCGGCGTCGTCGGCCAGCACCGAGGCGAGGCTGGTCACCGTGGCGCCTTCGGGGAGCGTCGCCAGCGATGACAGCTCGGGAGCGAAGTGGCCGTTGACGAAAACCAGCCGCGCGCCGGCGAGGTCGCCCGCGAGCTCGTCGATCGTGCTCGACGACAACCGGTGATGCACCCCGCCCACGGCCGGCTCGAAAGCGACGTCCAGGATGGGCGCGACCCGCGTGTACCTCCAGTCCTCGTCGCGGAGCGTGGGGAACCCGTGCTCGGCCACCCACTCGAGGCCGGCGCGACGCACCCCCCCGAGCCAGGCCGGGTGGTGGCCGTCGGGTGCGGGTTCGAGGCCGGCGAGGCCCCGGGGCGACGCGGTGGGGGCCGTGGTGGTCACGGCGTCGCTCCGACCGCCGGCACGGCCGACGGCGTCAGGGCGCCACCCTGCTCCAGGCCGGCGTAGCCGTGCTGCTCGAGCTCGAGCGCCAGGTCCTTGTCGCCGGAACGGACGATCCGCCCGTCGGCGAAGACGTGCACGACGTCGGGAACGATGTAGTCGAGCAGCCGCTGGTAGTGGGTGATGACCAACATGGCCCGGCCTTCGCTGCGCAGCGCGTTCACGCCTGCGGCCACCACCCGCAGGGCGTCGATGTCGAGGCCCGAGTCGGTCTCGTCCAGGATGGCGAGCTTCGGCTCGAGGACCGCCATCTGGAAGATCTCGTTGCGCTTCTTCTCGCCGCCCGAGAACCCCTCGTTGACGGAGCGGCTCATGAAGCTCTCGTCCATCTCGACGAGGCCCATCCGCTCCCGGGCGAGGGCCAGGAAATCGATCGCGTCGAGCTCGTCGAGCCCTTGCTGGCGGCGCAGCGAGTTGAGGGCCGTGCGCACGAAGTAGAGGTTCCCGACCCCGGGGATCTCCACCGGGTACTGGAAGGCGAGGAACACCCCTGCCGCGGCCCGTTCCTCGGGCGACAGACCGAGCAGATCCTGGCCCTCGTAGAGGACCTCGCCGGTGACGTCGTAGCTCTCGCGACCGGCGAGCACCTGGGCGAGGGTGCTCTTGCCCGAGCCGTTCGGCCCCATGATCGCGTGCACCTCGCCGGCGTGGACTTCCAGGTTCACACCCCGGAGGATCTCCTTGCCACCGATGCTGGCGTGAAGGTTCTCGATCTGCAACATCATCCGACGCTCCCTTCCAGGCTGACACTGAGCAGCTTCTGGGCTTCGACCGCGAACTCCATGGGCAGCTCCTTGAACACTTCACGGCAGAAGCCGTTCACGATCATCGACACTGCGTCCTCCTCGGGGATGCCGCGCTGGCGGCAGTAGAAGAGTTGGTCCTCGCCGATCTTGGAGGTCGACGCCTCGTGCTCGACCTGCGCGGTCGGGTTCTTCACCTCGACGTAGGGGAAGGTGTGGGCGCCGCAGTCGCCGCCCAGGAGCAGCGAGTCACATTGGGTGTGGTTGCGAGCGCCGCTCGCCGAGTCGAGGACCTTCACCAGGCCTCGGTAGGTGTTCTGGCCGTGGCCGGCGGAGATGGCCTTGGAGACGATCGTGCTGCTGGTGTTCTTGCCGATGTGGATCATCTTCGTGCCGGTGTCGGCCTGCTGGTGGTTGGCCGTGAGGGCGACCGAGTAGAACTCGCCGACCGAGTTGTCGCCCTGGAGGATCACCCCCGGGTACTTCCACGTGATGGCCGAGCCGGTCTCGACCTGGGTCCAGGAGATCTTCGAGTTCGTCCCGGCGCACTTGCCCCGCTTGGTGACGAAGTTGTAGATGCCGCCCCGCCCTTCGGCGTCGCCCGGGTACCAGTTCTGCACCGTGGAGTACTTGATCTGGGCGTCGTCGAGGGCCACGAGCTCGACCACCGCGGCGTGGAGCTGGTTGGTGTCACGCATCGGGGCCGTGCAGCCTTCGAGATAGCTGACGTAGGCGCCCTCTTCGGCGATGATGAGCGTCCGCTCGAACTGGCCCGTATCGGCGGCGTTGATGCGAAAGTACGTGGAAAGCTCCATCGGGCAGCGCACCCCCTTGGGGATGTAGCAGAACGAGCCGTCGGAGAACACTGCGGAGTTCAGGGCGGCAAAGAAGTTGTCCCTCCTCGGGACCACGGTGCCGAGGTACCGCCGCACCAGTTCGGGGTGACGCTGGACCGCTTCGGAGAAGGAGCAGAAGATGACGCCGACGTCGGCCAACTTCTCCTTGAAGGTCGTGGCCACCGACACCGAGTCGACGATCGCGTCGACGGCGACGCCGCTCAGGCGCTCCTGCTCGGCCAGGGAGATCCCGAGCTTGTCGAACATCGCCAACACCTCGGGATCGACCTCGTCGAGGCTGGCCAGCGCCACCTTCGGCTTGGGGGCGGCGTAGTAGATGATGTCCTGGTAGTCGATCGGCGCGTAGCGGGCCTTCTGCCAGCTGGGCTCCTTCATCGTGAGCCAGCCTCGGTAGGCCTTGAGGCGCCACTCGAGCATCCAGTCCGGCTCGTTCTTCTTCGCCGAGATCAGGCGGATGACGCCCTCGTTCAGCCCCCGCGGCGCCACGTCGGTCTCGAGATCGGTCACGAACCCGTACTGGTACTCCCGGCTGGCGAGCTCGCGGACCTCGCTCGAGACATCGGTCATGACGCCACCGCGCCACGACGACCCTCGGTCCGAGACACCGCCGGGCGTCGCGCCTCGCGCACCTTGCCCATCGTGCCGTGCCTGGTGATCGCCGTTCGAGTCATAGTCTCGTCTCCCTGGGGCTCTGGTCGAGTACCTGATGGGCATGATAGTTACACAAGTTGCTACTTGTCAATCTGGCGCTTTGGCCCCGCAGGCGTTAGCCTCACCCCGTGATGGACCCCGTGACCGCGCCCTTGGCTGATCTCTCGCCCGCCCAGAGGCAGGTCGTCGTCGCCCTCAAGCGGCGAGGGGAGGCCTCGGCCGAAGAGCTGGCGGAGGCGCTGGGGATCACGCCGAGCGGTGTGCGTCAACACCTGGCCGCCCTCAGGGCCGCCGGGGTCGTCGCCGCCCGTCAGGAGCGGGGCCGGCCCGGGCGCCCGACTGACCTCTACCACAGCACCGATCTCGCCGAGGCCATGCTCTCCAGGGCTTCGGTCGACCTCTCGGTCGAGTTGCTCGGCCACATCGAGGAGGAAGACCCGCAGCTCGTCTCCCGCCTTTTCGAGCGCCGCCGAGACCGGCGCGTCGAGCAAGCTCGGACGCAGATGGCGGGCCAGAACCTCGACGAGAAGATGTCGTTCCTCGCCGGCATGCTCGACGAGGAGGGATATCTCGCCGACTTCGAGAAGCTCCCCGGTGGCGCGTACAAGATGACCCTGCACAGTTGCGCCATCTGGGCCGTGGCCTCCCGGTACGGTCAGGCCTGCACCACCGAGCTCGAGTTCCTCCGAGAGGTGCTACCCGAGGTCGAGATCGAACGGATCGCCCACAAAGCCGCGGGCGCCTACGCCTGCGGGTACGAGGTCCGACCACGTCATCGCCCGGCGGCGGCGCCTCGACGGCGCCTGCCGGTGACGGTGACACCGACGACGGATGAGCATCGTGGGTGAACGGAGGCCCGTGACCGACGACACCCCCCTCTCCAAGGTCGAAGGGATCAAGGTCACCAGCAACTACCTGCGGGGCACGATCGCCGAGGAGCTGGCCAGCGGCGCTCCGGTCTTCTCCAATGACAGCTACGAGCTGCTCAAGTTCCACGGGATCTACCAGCAGGACGATCGCAGCGTCCGCGCCGAACGGAAGCGCCAGGGCCTCGGCGTCGACCACATCTGCATGGTGCGCGTCAGCATTCCCGGCGGAACCCTCGATGCCGAGCAGTACCTGTCCATCGACAAGCTGTGCGACGCGGTGGGCAACGGCACTCTGCGGATCACCAGCCGCCAGGGAATCCAGTACCACTTCGTCCACAAGGGTGATCTGACGTCGTTGCTCTCCACTCTCGACCATCATGTGGTCACCACGCTGGGGGCGTGCGGTGACGTGGTGCGCAACACCATGTGCTGCCCGGCGCCCCTCGCCGGCCGTCAGCGCACCGACGTCCAGGCCTACGCCCACGAGGTGGCCCGCCGTTTCCGACCCCGCACCCAGGCCTACTACCAGCTCTGGCTCGACGGGGAGCGGGCGGTGACCGCCGAGGCGCCCGACGACGAGCCGATCTACGGCGCCACCTATCTACCCCGGAAGTTCAAGATCGGCTTCGCCTTCCCGGGCGACAACTGTGTGGATGTGTACACCCAGGACATCGGGGTCGTGCCCGTGCTCGACGGCGACTCCCTGCGGGCGTTCACCGTGCTGGTCGGCGGCGGCATGGGCAAGAATCACACCAACCCCGACACCTTCCCCCGGCTGGCCGACCCGCTGGCCACGGTCGCCGCCGACCAGCTGTACGAGGTGCTCGAGGCCATCGTCGGGGTCCAGCGGGACAACGGCAACCGTCGCGATCGCGACCAGGCCCGGCTCAAGTACCTGGTCCACGGCTGGGGCATCGATCGGTTCCGTACCACCGTCGAGGAGCGCCTCGGCTACTCGCTGCCCGACGCCGAGCCCGTCATCTTCGCCGGCGCCGACGACCATCTCGGCTGGCACCCCCAGGGCGACGGCCGCTGGTTCCTCGGGGTCAAGGTCGACAGCGGCCGCATCGCCGACCGCGACGGCGTGCGGATGCGATCGGGGCTGCGGGCGGTCATCGAGCGGTTCTCTCCCGGGGTGCGCTTCACCCCCAGAGAGGACGTGCTGCTCACCGACCTGGACGAGAACGACCGGCCGAGAGTGGATGCGCTGCTCACCGAGCACGGTGTGGTGCCAGCCGAGCGGTGGGCGCCCATCAAGCGCAACTCCTTCGCCTGCCCGGCCCTACCCACCTGCGGGCAGGCCCTCACCGAAGCCGAGCGGGCTCTCCCCGGCCTACTCGACGAGTTCGAGACCGAACTGGACGCGCTGGGGCTCGGCGGGCTCGACGCCCATGTCCGCATGACCGGCTGCCCCAACGGGTGCTCCCGGCCGTACACGGCCGAGATCGGCATCGTGGGGCGAGGCAAGAAGAGCTACGACATCCACCTCGGGGGTGAGCCGGTCGGCATCCGCCTCAACGCCGTGTTCGCCGAGAACGTCCCCCGCGACGAGCTCGTCAACGTGTTGCGCCCGGTGCTGGTGCGCTACCGCGACCACCGTCAGGACGGGGAACGGTTCGGCGATTTCTGTCACCGCCTGGGAGTCGACCACCTGCGGGGCGAGCTCGGCACCGAACGTTGGGTGCGCACCCCTTTGCGGACGCCGCCAACCGGCGAGACCCGGTCGGCGTGACCCCGGCGGGAGTCCCTGCGCGCTCGCAGGAAGTGGAACCCCCAACCTTCTGATCTTCGCCCCGAACGGCTCGATCACCGAATGGCGGCAGGGTCGAGCCCACTTCGCTCCAGGCACCACTGCCACAGCTGCTCCCGGCGCTCGGCGGTGTCGGTGCGCCAGGTCGTGGGCAGCCGGTGCAGCGAGCGGGGCCGACGGTCGAGCCAGAACCGACCGTTCGTCAACAACGGCTCACCATCGTCGGCCGCCAGCCACACCAGCGTGTCGGCACCCTGCTCGGGAGTGCGCAGCACCGGCCCCATCACCCGACCGAAGGTCGGCAACGACTCCGCCACACCCGGGGTGTCGGCCCAACCGGGGTGCACGGCGTGGAACACCACGCCACGGCCCGCCGCGCGTTCGGCCCACATCTCGTTGAGTGTGACCTGCGCGCGTTTGGCCCGGGCGTACTGCTCGGTGCCGCGGTAGTCGTCGCCCATCTCCAGCTCGTCGACGGTGAGCCCCGTGGAATACATGCCCCCGGACGACATCGTCAGCACCCGGGCTGGCGCCGAGGACCGCAGGCGGTCGAGGAGCAGGCCGGTGAGCAGGAACGGGCCCACGATCTGGCTGGCCACTGTCGCCTCGGTGCCGTCCGGCACGGTCAGCCGCTGGGCGGTCAGGGCCCCGGCGTTGTGGATCAGCACGTCCAGGCGGTCGTGTCGCCCCAGCACCTCTTCGGCCGCCGCCCGCACCTCGGACAGGACCCCCATGTCGGCGACCACCGACGAAACCCGCTCGTTCCCGGTCCTCTCCACGAGGTCCGAACGCACTAGCTCGTTCTTGGCCGGGTTCCGTCCGAGCAGCACCACCGTGGCCCCGCACCGGGCCAGGCGCTCCGCGGCGGCGAGGCCCAGGCCCGACGTCGCGCCGGTCACCAACACCACCCGGCCGGCGAGGTCGTAGCTCGACAGCGCCGACCAGTGCTCGAGGCGGGACCGCACGTCGTACCCGAGGCGGGTGAAGCTCGGCGCCAGCGGCACCTCGAGCAGCGCGTCGACGAACCCCGCCAGACCTCTCACCGCGGGCCCCGGTCGACGCGGAAACCCAAAGGCGTGCCGGTCGTGGCGTCGAGGCAGGCGTGCAGGTCGAGAAGAACAGTCATGTCGCCCTCGACGTTCCCATACCGGCGAGCGCTCCGCCTCACCGGTCGGGCCGTCAGCCGATGACCGCCGCGGCATCGCCGAACGGGGCGCTGAACTGCTCGCACCAGATCACCACCGAGCGGATGGTGGTCAGATCCAGACCGGCAGGGATGGCGTAGTGGTCGGAGGAATCGTGATGGGTGCGGTCGTGGACGGCGGCGTCTGGCCCGCGACCACGAGCCCGGGCAGCGCCTCGTCGACCATGTCGTCGATGAAAAGCTTCTGGGGCTGGAACACGGTGAGGGCTGCGAACGCAGCCACCCCACCGATGATCAGGCTTCGATGTCGCGACCGTCGTCGGGAGCGGTCCGGCCCGGTGGGGTACTCGGGGCCGGCACCTGACCGTCTCGACACCAGGGCCCTCGGGCCCAGGTGCTACCCGGTGAAGGCGGGGGTCACCTGGGCCGCCCGGGCGGCCGGCGGAGCGGGCGGCGGAGCGGGCGGCGCAGGAGCGACCGGCAACGAGATCGTGATCGGGCTTTCGTTCTCGATCGTCGCGTTCACGACGAAGATGACGATGCCGGCGCCGCCAAAGACCGTTCCGACGTCGTCACACGTGATCGGTGCTACGGGCCGCCCGGGCACATCCGGCACGAACACGTAGTCCCAGAGGGCCTGGACGGCGGCCACCAGATCGGGATCGTTCCCGTTGGGCAGCGGGGGGATGGGCTCTACGACCGGGTCCTCGAAGGAGCTCAGGCCAAGGCAGAAATCGACAGTCGCCGAATAGGCCGTCACCCCCGCGGGACCGACCGCCGCCTCGATGACCTCGACGAGCGGGGCGGGAAGCTGCCCAGTCGGAACGATCTCGAAGAACAAAAGCTCTATCAAGGTGTCGAAGAACGTCGACGGAAACGACTGGGTCTGGGTGGGGTCGACGAGCGTGTAGCCCTCGGGCCCGCCGACCACCTCGAAACCGACCGACGCCAGGTCGTTCAGGTCACCGATCGCGGCCGGCGAGGCCCCGAGCAGGAGGAGCTCGTCGCCCGCCGCGACCGGTGCGAAATCGGGCGGCGGCAACGTCGGGTAGGGGTAGTGGCCGGGACCGGGCCACGACGGGATGTTCAATCCCTCGACCGGGACGTCGCCCCACGTGGCGTTCCACTGCGACTCGGTGACCTGCTCGGGCACGCAGCGCAACTCGGCCTCGTCGATGTCGGTGAGCACCAGCACCACGTCGATGCCCCCGTTCTCCACCGTGGGGGCCGCACCCGCGGGAACGCCCCCCTGAACCGTCACCGGGAAGGTGGTGAGATCGAGCGCCCCAAAGTCGATACCGTCGTCTTCCGGGGGGTCGATCTTGCCGTAGCCGAAGTAGGCCGAGCACGACTCGTACGTGCCGTCGGCCGTCGGCTCCACCGTGGCGGTGTTGGCGCCGTCGGTGCCGTCGACCGCCCCCGCCGTGCTCACCACCGCCGGCGCAAAGCCGGCAAAGGACGTGACCGTCGCCGTGGCGACTCCCACCGAGACCAGTAGACCCCTGTTCGGCATGATCGACATGGTCGGCTCCCACCGGTACCGGCCCTCGAAGGGCACCCGAGAAACAGTAACCATCAAATGGTAGGGCACGTGTCCACGATCGCCAGCACCCGGCGGCCCAGGCCGTTCACTCGGGCTCCGGGTCCATCGGGGGCATCAGGGTGGTCAGCGGCGCCGGGAGATCGCCTCGGCGCAGGCCCCTCACCAGGTTCTCGCCGAGTTGGGTGCGTCGGCCGTCGGTGTGGAGCCGGCCGGGCCAGCCCATGTGCTGGTGGTAAGCCGAGGCCGCGAAGATCATGGCGAAGGCCACCCGGTGCCGGCGCCAGGCGGGCGCCACGTAGATCTGGTCGGCGACGGCGTCATCACGCCACCATCGCAGCGCCCCCATCTGGTCCTCGTTGCGCATCGGGAGGTGGAAGAACGCGCCCTTGGAGATCACCGTGCCGGCCGGGGTGCCGGGATCGTGGTACCCAACGAGCGTCATCGCCGGGCGCGGGCCCGTCAGCTCGGGGATGGCCACGAACCACATCGGCGGCGTGTCGGGCAGTGCCCTCGGGTTGAACCAGAGCCGAGACCGACCCTCGCCGTCGAGATCAGCCCGCCAGATCTCGAACCGCCCGCTGGTGTCCCCGGGCTGCTCGACCACGGCACCGTCGGGGTGGTCGCCGCCGACCCAGCTCCTGACCTGCCAACGACCACCGGGCCGCGATGCCCCGCGCTGGTACCAAGCGGGCACGAGGCGCTCGGGCAGCGGCTGATCGTTGCTGGCCGGGCTGTCCGGGTCGAGCCCACCCCACTTGGTCACGGGTGCGGAGCGTACAACGGGGCGATCCGAGGGCTGGCCCGAGAACGGGTCTGACAGACTTCAGCACAGGTCGGTGCAGAACCAGGCGGTCGAACTGCAGTTCCAGGCCACCACCGTCGACCAGGCCAACGTCAACTTCTCGACGATGGTGCACTACACCGTGGCCGCCGAGAACGAGGGGGCGGCCATCAAGATCGCCGCCGCGGCCGAGATGGAAGCGGCCCGCCTCCGGGGTCAAGGTGTCGCCGCCTTCCGCCGCAAGGTGGCCCAGGGCATGGCCAAGGCCGCGTTGGCCATGGAGGACGCCAACCTCGACCCGAGCTTCGTGCTCTTCGCCATGTGGACCGAAGCCATCCGCCACTTCGCCGCCGAGGGCACCGGGAACCTCATCACCATCGACGGATCCGTCGACGGCATGTCCACCACCATCCGTCAGATGATGGCCGCCGGGCACTTCATCGGGAACCCCTTGGACGCCACCGACGGGGTGTCGCCACCGTTCGACGCCCCCGACGGACCGGCCCGCGCCTTCGTGCCCCCGATCCGCCCGAGCTGACCAAACCCACGGTCGCGGGCACGAGGCCCGCCGCCGTGGGAAGATCGCTGCATGAACGAGCCCCAGGACCAACCGGGCGACGCACCGCCCCCACCCGCCAACGCGCCCGCTCCGCTCGGCGCCATGGGCGGCCTGTTCCAGGATCCGTCCACCCTCGCCGCCACCGGGCTGCTCGTGGCATCGATCTTCAACATCATCGGCGGGTTCATCAACGTCTTCACCGACCCGCTCGGTGACGGCATCCGCGGCCGCCTGTTGTTGCTCACCGATGTCGTAGAGATCGGTGACGTGGCCCTCCTCGGGTTGGTGGTGGCCCTCCTGGTGCTCACCGTCGACCCACCGGGCGGCATCAGCCGGTCCACCCTGCTCAACGTCACCGCGGCGTTGGCCGGGGTCGTGGCCGCGTTCGGGGTGCTGCGCGCGTTCGTGCTCCTCTTCGAGAGCGGGCCCTGGCCGTTCCGCCTCGCCGGGTTCCTGGTCACCATCGGTATCACGGTGGCCGCCGCCACTGTGTCCTACTGGGCGGCGCGTGAGTCGTTCCTCAAGGACCAGCTCCACGGCCGGAACGCCTGAACCCCTCGACCAACCGAGCGACGACCACAGCCTCGACGCGAGTCAGGCCTCCACCGGTTCGTAGACCATTCCCACCGGCTTGAGGCCGAACCGGAGCGCCAGTTTGGCCGCGATCGGTGCGGTGATGCCGGCGAAGATGGCGAAGGGCAGCGTGTGCACGCCGGCCGACAGGGTGGAGTAGCCCAACACGAACTGGAAGTACTGGGTGATGATGAAGATGAAGCCGAACAAACAGAAGGAGGCGGCGGCGATCGACCCGGCCGCGGCGCTGAAGGTGGGGATCCGGAAGATGCGCACGTTGATGAGCGGCTTCGCCGTTCGCAGCTCCCACCAGATGAACACGGCGAGCAGCAGCGCCGACACCGCGAAGCCCCCGATGGTCGGTACCGACGTCCACCCGTAGCGGGGGCCCGCGATCACGGTGAAAACCAAGAGGCCGATGGCGGCGATCGACAGCACCGTGCCGAGGATGTCGAACCGGGCGACCTCGGGGTCACGCGAAGTCGGCAGCAGGATGGCGCCGGCGCCGACGGCGACGATGACGATCGGCACGTTGACCAGGAAGACCGAACCCCACCAGAAGTGCTCGAGCAGGAAGCCGCCGGTGACCGGACCGAAGGCCACGGCCAGCCCCGACACTGCCGCCCAGGCGCCGATGACCTTGGCTCGTTAGATGGGGTCGGTGAAGGTGTTGGTGAGGATGGCGAGGGTGGCCGGGAAGACCAGGGCGGCGCCGATGCCCATGGTGCCCCGGGCCACGATCAGCTGGTTCGTGGTGGTGGCAATGGCGCCGAGGACGGAGCTGGCGGCAAAGAGCACCAGGCCAATCTGCATGACGCCCTTACGGCCGAATCGGTCACCCAGACCACCGCCCAGCAGGAGCAGGCCGGCGAAGACCAGCGCGTAGGCGTCGACGATCCACTGGAGCTCGGAGATGGAGGCGTCGAGCTCGCGACTGAGCGTGGGCAGGGCCACGTTGACGATGGTGTTGTCGACCACGACGAGGAAGACACTGAGCGCCAGCACCACCAAGATCCACCAGCGCCGGCGATGGGTGGTCTCTTCGTCCATGTCCCTGCCACCTCTGACCCCGCATTCGGAGGATCATGACACGACCCCGACGAACCGCACCGCCGACCCGGCCCGCAGTACCGTCACCGGGATGGTGGACCTCCCGCTCGGCTCGACGATCCTGGTCGACATCGTCGCCTGGGCGGTGATCGGGGTGAGCGTCGGCTACGCCATGCACCGAGTCCCCCTGCACCGGCTCGACCACGACACTTGGCTGACCCGACCCCGCCGGTTCGAGCGCACCGGCCGACGGTACGAGCGGATCGGCATACGCCGCTGGAAGGACCGCACGCCCGAGCTCGGAGGCCTGTTCGCCGGGGGCGTCTCGAAACGCTCCTCGGGCGGACGCACGCGCCTTCAGCGCTACGCCGCCGAGACCCGACGCGCCGAGTACACCCACTGGGTCGTGATGGCCGCCGGGCCCTTCTTCGCCCTGTGGAACCCCTGGTATCTCACCGTCGCCATGGTCACCTACGCCGTGGTGGCCAACCTGCCGTGCCTGTTGATCCAGCGCTACAACCGGGCCCGCATCACCAGGATCGCCGTGCGGGTAACGGCCCGCAGGGCTCGCCCCGAACCGGGTGACGGCCGGGCCCCCACCGGCACCTGACGGCCCCGCCACGTGACCGACCGATGCCACCAGCGGGCCCGGGCCGAACGGGCGAACAGGCCGGCGAACCCGGCGAACAGCGCCGGATAGGCCGGACCCACCCACCACCGGAACCGACCCAGACGGGCGCTGAGCACCCGGAACTGAGCGGCGAAAGCGAGCCAGGCCACGACCGCGGTGACGAGGCCCTGCCGGTCGCGACGCCGCAAGGCGGCCAAGGGCCCGGCCAGGCCCGCGGTGATCCACGCGGCGACGAGGATCGAGCGCCACCACGGCACCGAGGTCGCCCCGGCAGCCATGTTCTTGGTCCAGCCCTCGACCAGTTGCGCGGCCCCCGACGGGTACATGCGAAACGACGCCAGGTCGGCCCCGGCGCGCGCGTGCACCGGCAGGCCGTGGTCGCGGTAGCGCCGGGCGAGGGCGATGTCCTCGATCACCTCGGAGGCCACCGAGCCGAAGCCACCCACCGAACCGAGTTCGGCCCGGCTGGTGACCATGCACGGCCCGAACGCAACGTCGGCCGCCCCGCCCGCCCCCGGAGCAGCCGCCCCCGAGCCCATCACCGACACCACGTTGCACGGGGCCGACCATTGCTCGTAGCCCTCGACGGGGAGATGGTGGGGAAGCACCGACACCAGCCCCTCGCGCTGGCGGTGCTCGGCGACGATCTCGGCGAGGGCGCCGGGGGCCAAGGTGACGTCGGCGTCGAGGAACACCAGCACCGGCGCCGAGGTGGCGCCCACTCCCACCTGGCAGGCCCAGGGCTTGCCGGCCCAGCCGTCGGGAAGCTCACCGGCACGCACGACCCGCACCCCGCCGGCTTCGGCGATCGCTGCGGTCGAATCGGTCGACCCGTCGTCGACCACCACGATCTCCGCCGGTCGGGTCGTCTGGCGGGCGAGTGACTCGAGCAGAGCCCCGATCGAGGCCTCCTCGTCCCGTGCCGGAATCACCACGGCCACCGATGGCTTCACCCGCACCCCGGCCAAGGGCACCACCGTGCTGGCCGAGCCGAGCGCGGGCAGGCGCCAGCCCAACCACCAGCCGGCGCCCCATCCAGCCAACCACCCCAGCGGGGCGACGGCGCTCACGCCGACCTCGATGTCACCGACGCCGCACGGGTCACACGATCGCTCTCCCGCCAAGCGGCGCCGAAGGGAACGAGCATGCCGAAGGGCTCGGCGCTGTCGACGTGGTGACGGCGATGGGCGCGGGCCAAGCGGCGGGCCAGCGCCGATCGCCGGGCCACCGCGCCACCGCCGGGCACCCGCCGGTGCACCACGGCGTCGTGCACGAACCCGTAGGCCACACCGTAGGCCGTGACCCCGGCACCCACGGCGAGAAGGCTCTGCAACCTGGGGTACCGGGCCCCGACGGCCATGACCGCGATCGTGCCCGCCGCGAACACCACCGGGTACAGGTCGTTCTTCTCGACCAGGCCCGACTGGGGCTCGTGGTGGCTCTCGTGCCAGCCGATGCCCGGTCCGTGCATCACCCAGCGATGGGCGGCATAGGCCACCGGTTCCATGACCACGAAGGCCGTCGCCGCCTGCAGGCCGAAGCGCAGCGCCGGCCTCACCGATCCACCTCGAGCTCCTGGGGTGACGGCTCCACGCCGCGCCCACCGAGGGCCTTCCATCGGGCCAGGACACCGGTGAGCAGGGCGAAGCCGAACACGAAATCCTCCACGGGGATGTCCCACGGGAACCGGGGACCGAGATGCAGATCGGGGGTGTACTCCACGATCGGGGCCGACAGCTTGGTGAACCAACCGTTCACCACGATCATGAAGGCGTAGCAGATCCCCATGGCGATCCAGTAGCGGGAGTCGGAGAAGATGCCGCTGCGCAACCACAGACGCTCGTAGAGCACCACCAGCACCACCCCGGCGACGGCGAACACCGTGTACTCGGGCATCAGGTGTCCCGGCCTGCGGGAGTTCGGCCCGCGGGGGCTCGGCCCGGCCCGAACGGCAACCAGGTGACCCGGCCGTCGAGGAGGTTGCGCACGCTCTCGTAGGACAACAACGCGCACAACGGCACCACCACGAAAAAGACGGCCTCGTCGAGGGGAACCCCGAGGGGCAACACCACTCCGCTCACGTACTGCTCGTTGAAGAACCAGTGGTCGCGGGCGATGGCCACCGCATCCCACAGGTAGAACGCCACGAAGAACGGGGCCACCGCCGAGAAGGTGCGTCGCGGACGGCGGTACACGCGCGCCGAGAACAACCACTCGAGAGGAAGGGTCACGACCAGACAGGCCGCCATCACGAACAGGTACTGTCCCTTGTCCACGGCTTGTCCTTACTGGGCGAGGTCGAGTGGATCGAGTTGCGAGCGGCCCGAGGGCCCTCGACGAGGAGCATCACCATGGCACTCCAACCCTCCACCGTAGGTGGCGACAGCGCACTCTCCCCCGGTGGGCGGACCGAGAGCGACACCTGATGCGGGTCGTCGTCGTCGGCGCCGGGCTCGCCGGGCTGTCCGCCGCCTGTCACCTCCGTGGCGCCGGACACGATGTCCTGGTGCTCGAGAAGCAGTCCGGGCCGGGTGGTCGGGCCCATGCCCTCGAGATCGACGGCTACCGGTTCGATGCCGGCCCGACGGTGTTCACCATGCCCGAGCTGGTCGACGACTGCTTCCACGCCCTCGGGGCCGACCCTCGCGCCTACCTCACCATGCGGCCCATCGATCCGCTCTACCGGACCACGTTCGCCGACGGCAGCGTGCTGCACGTACGGCGGGGACGCGAAGCCATGGCCGCCGAGATCGCCGAGGTGTGCGGCCCCCAGGAGGCCGCAGCGTTCCACCGCTTCGCCGACTGGCTGAGCGAGCTCTACGCCGTGGAGATGCCCAACTTCATCGACCGCAACTTCGACTCACCGCTGCAACTGGCCCGACCGTTGGGACCAGCGCTGCGACTGCTGCGCATGGGTGGGTTCCGCAAGCTCTCGGCCAAGGTGAACGACTACTTCGCCGACGAACGACTCCACAAGGTCTTCGGCTTCCAGGCCCTCTACGCCGGCCTCGCCCCGTTCGAGGCCCTCGCCGTCTACTGCATCATCACCTACATGGACTCGATCGCCGGGGTGTACCACCCCGAAGGGGGCATGCCGGCCATCCCGGCATCCATGGCCGCCGCTCTCGTCGACCATGGCGTGGAGTTCCGCTACGACACCCCGATCGACCGCATCATGCTGGCCGAGGGCACCTCGGGTCGGGTCACGGGGGTGCGCACCACCGACGGCGAGATCGTGGGGGCCGACGCCGTGGTCTGCAACCCCGACCTCCCCATCGCCTACCGCACGCTGCTCCCGGGCACACCGATGCCCCTCCAGGCCCGGCGCGGCGCGTACTCGCCCTCGTGCATCCTGTGGCACGTGGGCCTTCACGGCCAGCCCGGCCCCGAGGCCGCCCACCACAACATCCACTTCGGCGACGACTGGAAGGGCGCCTTCAAGGCCCTGCTCCACGAGGGGGTGCGGATGCCCGACCCGTCGATCCTGGTCAGCGTGCCCACGGTCGACGAACCGAGCATGGCCCCCGACGGCGACAGCGTGCTCTACGTGCTCGAGCCGTGCCCCAACCTCGACGGCAAGGTGAACTGGACCACCGAACGGGACCGGGCCCGAAACGATCTGCTCGAGCGCATCGCCAAGCTGGGCTACCCCACCGACATCGCCGTCGAACGCCTGGTCGACCCCATGGACTGGGAGCAACAGGGCATGGAGCGGGGCACCCCGTTCGCGTTGGCCCACACCTTGTTCCAGAGCGGACCCTTCCGGCCCAACAACGTCACCCGACACGCCCCCGGCCTGGTGTTCGCCGGTTCCGGTACGGTGCCCGGTGTGGGGGTGCCGATGGTGTTGGTGAGCGGACGGCTGGCGGCCGAACGGGTCGCCGGGTTGGAGTGAAGCAGGGGAGCGGCCCGGTCACGCTCGAGCAGTCCTACGAGGAGTGCCGTCGCCTGAACCGGGCCTTCGGCACCACGTACTACTGGGCCACCTACGCGCTGCCCCGGGTGAAACGTCACCATGTGCACGCCCTCTACGGGTTCTGCCGCTTCGCCGACGAGATCGTCGACGACCCGGGCTTCGGCACCGTGGCCGAACGCGAAGCGGCCCTGAAGGACTTCTCCGACCGCTTCTTCACCGACCTCGAACGCGGCGCCTCCGACGACCTCGTCCTGAAGGCGGTACTGCACACGGTGAAGGCATTCGACCTCGACGTCGACCTGTTCGTGCGCTTCCTTCACTCCATGACCATGGACCTCACCGTCGAGACCTACGAGACGTGGGCCGACCTCGAGGTCTACGTCGACGGCTCGGCGGCGGTGATCGGCGAGATGATGATGCCCATCCTGGAACCACCGAACGACGCGGCGCGCCAGGGCGCCCGGGCCCTCGGGATCGCCTTCCAGCTCACGAACTTCCTGCGCGATGTCGGCGAGGACCTCGACCGCGGGCGGATCTACATCCCGCAGGAGGACCTACACCGGTTCGGCGCCGACCCGCACCGGCGCAGCGTCGATGCCGCGTGGATCCACCTGATGCGCTTCGAGATCGAACGCTGCCACCAGCTCTACGCCGCCGCCGACCTCGGGATCCGCGACCTGCCGGCGTCGTCGGCGCGGGGCATCTGGGCGGCACGTCGGCTCTACGCCGAGATCCTCGACCGCATCGAGGACAACGGCTACGACGTGTTCACCCAGCGGGCCCGGGTCCCGGCATGGGAGAAGGCCAGGGTCGTGGCCCTCTCGGCCGCCGGTCGACCCCCGCGCCCCCCGGCCTGATCACACCGGAGGCCGGCTAGAAGCCGATGCCGGACTTCGTGCCCGCGCCCTGCACCACGCCCGTGCCCGTCACGTCCATGACCGGCACCCCCTCGCCGGTCATCTTCGACTTCATCCAGCCGGCCGCGCCCCCGGACCCCCGTGGGAGAACTCGGCGTCCCCCTGATAGGCCACCATCGCACCGATCCGGGCCTTCACCGGGCCGTACTGGAGGAAGACCTTCAACAGCTTCTTGTTCTGGAGGGTGAACGGGTCGGCGCCCGTGGTCTCCTTGAACTCGGTGAAGTCAGCGTGGATCACGTCAGCTCTCTCCCGTTCCGGCGGGCGGATCGTCCCGCACCGAGTCGATAGGCGGCCGGCCGGGCCCGTGGGCAGAGGTCAGCCGAACCCGAACCAGCCGATCACCGTCTGCACGACCACCGCCGCCGCCAGCACGGCGATCACCACCACGCAGACGAGGGCCACGGCGCGAAAGCGCGGGCCGTTGACGGCGTCACCGAGCACGGACCGGCGGTTGGCCAGCACCAGGATGAACGTGAGAACGATCGGCGTGATGACGCCGTTCAGCACCTGCATGCCGAGGAGCAACTCGATGAGATTGCCGGGAATGAGCGCCACCGAGGCACCGATCACGATCAGGCCGGTGAAGATCCCGAGGAACAACGGCGCCTCCCGGAACGTGCGCGACACCGAGCGCTCGACGCCGAGGGCTTCGGCCACCGCATAGGCCGTGGCCAACGGCACGATCGCCGCCGCCAACGCGGAGGCGCCGAGTAGACCGATCCCGAAGAGGATCTGGGCTCCGGCGCCGGCCACCGGTTCGAGGGCTCGCGCCGCGTCGGCCGCCGAGCCGAGCGAGCCGCTCCCGCCGATGGCGGCCGCCGTGGCGATGATGATGGCCATGCTGACGAGGTTGGCCAGCACCGACCCCACGATGCTGTCGGCGCGCACCATCGCGTAGTCGTCGGCACCAGTGCCCCGATCGGCGACGGCGGCCGCCTGGTACAGCTGCATGTAGGGCGTGATGGTCGTGCCGATGAGGGCGACGACGATGAACAGGAACGCCTTGTCGGCCACGAAGTCGGGCACGAACAGGTTGGAGGCCACCTCCCCCCAGTCCGGCCGGGCCAGCACGGCCGCAACGGGGTAGGCGACGAAGGCCAGGGCCAGCACCAGGAAAACCCGCTCGGCGTAGCGGTAGTTGCCGAACACCACCACCCCCCAGATCACCAGCGCAGCGATCGGGATCGACACGTACCGGGAGACCCCGAACAGCTCGAAGGCGGCGCCGATCCCTGCGAACTCCGAGACCACGAGACCCAGGTTGGCGACGACCAGGCACACGATGGCGAAGGTCGCGGCCCGCAACGGGAAGTGCTCCCGAATGAGCGCCATGAGGCCCTCACCGGTGAACGCACCGAGGCGAGCCGACATCTCCTGCACGATCACCAGAGCCACGGTGACGAGGAGCATGACGAAGAGGGTGCGGTACCCGAACAACGAGCCCGCCGACGCGTAGGTGGCCACCCCACCGGCGTCGTTGCCGGCGTTGGCGGCGATCAGCCCCGGGCCGAGCACGAGCATCCAGAGCTTCCACCGGGCGCGCCGACGCCCCCGCGGCGCGGGGGCGTCGGCGGCGGGCGGATGCGGATCGCTCATGGTCGACCGATCTACGACAGCAGCCCGGAGAGTCGGCGGCGGCGATCGGGGAGAAGGGCGTCGACCACGTCGTCGGCGAGGATGCGACCCATCGGCCGCCCGTCGTCGTCGACGACCACCACCGATGAGCCCCGGTTCTCCACGAAGGCGTCGACCACATCGGCCAGCGCGACATCGACGGTGACGGTGACCGGAGCGGGCTCGGTGAACAGGTCGCGCAGACGCTGATCGGGTTCGGCCACGAAGAGCTCGCCCATCGAGACGTCGTCCACCAGTACCCCCTCGGTGTCGACGACGAGTACACCGTCGATGTCACCGAGGTGCTCCCGGCGGCCGAGGAGGCGGCGGCGGGCCTCGGCCACGGTGGCGTCGCCCTCGCACACCAGCACCATGGTGGTCATGGCCCCGCCGGCGGTGGCCTCGTCGTAGTCGAGGAGATCGGTGAGAACGGCGGCCACGTCGACGGGCATCGCCGCGAGTAGTTGGTCACGGGTCTCCTCGTCGAGGTCCCGGAGAGCGTCGGCGGCCTCGTCGGGCTCCATCTGAGCGACCAGCGAGGCGGCCCGTTCGGGGTCGACTTCGCGCAGCAGGGCGCTCAACTCGTCGGCCTCCATCTCCTCGAGGGCGTCGGCCGCCGTCTCCTCGTCGAGAGCATCGAGGAGCTCCTGGCGCTGCGACCGACCCAGCTCCTCGAGCAGATCGGCCAGCTCACCGGGACGGAGGCGGTGCAGCTCACCGTTGGGGCGGCGCATGCGCACCGGCTCACCGGGTTGGGAGAACGGCTGGATGGCCGCCCAGTCGATGACCCGGTCGGGGTGGGGTTGGGCGCGCCAGCGGGCCGGGCCCAGACGACGCACCAACGTGCCGAGACCCACGTCGGCGCCCACCAGGCGGTAAGCCGAGCCGACCCGGGCCAGGAACAGATCGGCGGCGCGGAACACGCGGACCCCGTCGACGTCGACCATCTGATGATCGAGGACGTCGTCGGCGAGACGCACCTCGTTGTCGCGCCGCACCACGTCGCGCAGGTCGAACTTCACCGACCGCAGCACGACCGAACGGGCGCTCATCTCCTCGATCTTGTCGGCGGGCACCCACGCCAACCGGCGCCCGACCCGCACCACCAGACCGGTGAGGGGCGGGTAGGGCTCGCCCTCCCATCGCACGACGATGTCGACGAGCCGGCCCACCTCGGTGCCGGAGCTGTGAACGACGGGCGCGCCGGTGAGCGTGGCGACCGACAGCAGCGATTCGGAGACGGCTTCGAGGGCGAGCAGGCGCTGCGTGCGCTGCTGGCGGCGCTGGCGCAGGGCGCGCGGCGCGTTGAGGGGACTGACCATGGCGGGCCTCCTGGCAGGATCGGGCACGAAGCCACCACCTCCTCCTCGTCCACAGAGTGTGACGAGCCGACGCCGCGACGTCGGCGATGCCGGAGCGGTGTCAGCGACGGCGACCGGGGGTGGGGCGGGGACAGGCGACGCTACTTGGGGGTTCACACTCGGGCATGTCCTCACCTCCTCGGTCGTCCACACGGCCGGACACGGGCCGCTGCGTGTCTACCACGACCCAACCCGTTCCCCTCCCTCTCGTCGCTCACACCGACTCGGCGCCACCCCCGTTCCTCGTCCGATGCCCGGCCGACCGGGGTGAGGCGGGCAACATGGCGGGCCATGAGCCGAACCCCCGTCGTCCTGCTGCCCCCGTCCGAAGGGAAGGCCCCCGGCGGCACCGGCCGACCGTGGTCGCCGGGCCACGGGGCCTTCCCCCAGCTCGACGACCGTCGCCAGCAGGTCATGGCCGGCCTGACGAAAGCGATGCGAGGCCCGGTGGCCGCCCGGGGGCACCTGCTGGGAGTGAAGGGATCGGCCCTCGAAACCGCGATCGCGACGAACCTGAGCACGAGTGATGCCCCCACGCGACCGGCCATCGAGCGCTACACCGGCGTGCTCTACGACGCCCTCGACGCCTCGTCGCTCGGACCCCGTGACCGGAACCGCCTGCGGGCGCAGGTGGTGGTCTTCTCGGGCCTCTGGGGGCTGGTGCAGCCGGGTGACCCCATCCCTGACTACAAGCTGAAGATGGGTGCGGCGCTGGCGCCGATGGGCAAGCTGTCGACGTGGTGGCGGCCGGCAGTCACCGAAGCGTTGGCGCCGATGGTCGCCGGACGGGTCGTCTGGGATCTCCTGCCCAACGAGCACCGGGCGGCCTGGGCTCCTCCGCCAGCCGGTTCGGAACGCGGGGCGCCCGCGGCGATCATCGCCGTGCGGTTCCTCGACGAGGATCCCACCCGTCATGGCGAACGTCAGTTCACCGCCGTGAGCCACTGGAACAAGCTGTTGAAGGGGGCCCTGGTGCGCTACGTGCTCGGTACTCAACTGCGTGAACCCGACGGGCTGGCGAACTTCACCCATCCCCGGGGTTACCGGTACGACCCCTCGCTCACCGCCGAGCGCGGCGGACGGGTCGAGCTGGCCATGGTCCGAGCGGCTCTGTTCTAGGCCGGCGGCCGGGCCGGCCTCTCCGGAGCGCGTCGGCTCAGGTGCGCAGCATCCGCTCGATGGCCGACATCGCCTCGTCGAGCTTGGCGTCGCCCGCATCGGCACTCTCCTGCGCCGCAGCCATCACACAGTGGTGCAGGTGCTCGTCGAGCAGACCCAGACCGACACCCTGGAGCGCCTTGGTGACCGAGGCGATCTGGGTGAGGACGTCGATGCAGTACTTGTCGTCGTCGATCATCCCCTGCAACCCCCGTACCTGGCCTTCGATGCGGCGGAGTCGGGCGAGGTACTGATCTTTGCTCAGCGTGTACCCACGGGTGGCCATGTCCGAATCGTAGCGGCTGGTAGGGAGGGGGGGTAGGGTTCAGTGGAAGTTCCCCACCCGGAGGTTGTCGTGACGACCCGCACCTACACCGTTCCCGGTATCTCCTGTGACCACTGCAAGGTCGCGATCGAACGAGAGGTCGGTGTGCTCACCGACGTCGACTCGGTCGTCGTCGACATCGACGCCAGGACCGTCCGGGTCGAGGGGAACGCCGCCGAGGACGCCGTGCGGGCGGCCATCGACGAGGCCGGCTACGACGTGGAAACGGTGCGCTGAGCGCAGCCAGGCAGGCGTCCCGCCGGTCAACCCGGTGCGCGCAGGTGCCAGGAGCGGGGCCGGGTGAAGGCCCTCAGTCCCTCGACCCCCAGGGTGACACCGGTCCCCGAGTGCCCGCGGCCGGACCACGGCAGGCGAGGGCTCACCCGATCGCAGCAGTTCCAGTAGGCGGTCCCCGTCGCCAGTTGAGCCAACAGCGCCCGAGCACGGCCCTCGTCGGCGCTGTACACCGAGGCGGTGAGCCCGTAGGCCGTGTCGGCCATGCGGGCCACGGCGCCGGCGTCGTCGGCCACGGCCATGATGCCGATGATCGGTCCGAACGACTCGTCGACCATCACCGCCATGGAGTGGTCGACCTCGGTGAGCACGGTCGGGGCGAACCACCGGCCAGGCCCGTCGAGGGGCGCTCCACCGGTGCGCACCGTGGCCCCACGAGCGACAGCGTCGTCGACCTGCACCGAGAGGGTCGCCTCCTGACCCGGCCGGGTGAGCGGGCCGAGATAGGTGCGCTCGTCGGCCGGGTCACCGATGGGGAAACCCTCGACGACGGCGACGAACGCGTCGACGAAGGCATCGTGCACCGTGTGCTGGACGTAGATGCGCTCCACCGCGCAGCAACTCTGACCGGCGTTGTAGAAGGCGCCATCGGCCAACGAGGCCGCAGCGACGACGAGGTCGGCGTCGTCGGCCACGTACGCAGGGTCCTTACCTCCGAGTTCGAGCTGCACGGGCAGCATGCGGCCGGCGGCCTGCTCGGCGATGGCCCGACCGGTGGGGTGCGAACCGGTGAAGCAGAGGCCGTCGATGTCCGCGTCGACGAGGATCGAGCCCACGACGGGGCCGCCCTGGAGGACGGCGAAGAGATCTCGGGGCAGACCCGCCTCGTGCCATGCCGACGCCGCGGCCGCGCCGGTGAGCGGCGCCAGCTCCGACGGCTTGTAGATCACGGCGTTGCCGGCCAGCAGGGCCGGAGCCCACACGTTGACACCCACGAACCACGGGTAGTTCCAGGCCGAGACGTTGGCGATGACGCCGAGCGGTTCAGCCACGACCTGCTCGACCATCGTGGGTTCGTCGAGGACGGTGCGGGTGGTGAGTGCGGCCTCGGCCACCCGCAGGAAGAAGTCGAGTCGCGGGGCCACACCGTCGAGCTCGTTGCGGGACTGGGTGATGGGCTTGGCGGTCTCGAGGGTCAACAGCTCGGCCAGCTCGTCGCGCCGGTAGACGACAATGGCGCGGAACCGCCGGACGATCTCCACGCGCTCGGCGAGCGTTCGACGGGCCCACCCCGCCTGCGCCGATCGCGCTGCGGCGACCGCCGCCTCGATCGAGTCCTGATCGTCGGCGGGCACCTCGGCCACGACCGCTCCGGTGAACGGGCTCGTCACCGTGAACGTGCTCATGGCCGGCTCCTACAGGCGTCGAGGAAGGCGGCCATCAAGGGACGGCGATCGAGGACTTCGGTGTCGCCCGGATCGGTGAACTCGGGATGCCATTGCACGCCCAACACCCACCGGTCAGGGTCGTCGAGGCGCACCGCCTCCGCCACCCCGTCGACGGTGGAGACGGCCTCGACCACGAGACCCTGCGCCGGCTCACGGATGGCCTGGTGGTGGACCGAGTTCACGACGATCCCGGTTGCGGTGTCACCGTCGAAGCCGTAGATCGCCGCCAGCCCGGAATCGGCGACAACGTCGATCTCGTGCCGGTTCCGGTCGTAGGTCTCCTGATCGCGGTGGCCGACCGATGTACCGACCTGGCTGGGGAGGTCCTGCCAAAGGGTGCCGCCGAGGGCCACATTGAGCAGCTGCGCGCCCCGGCAGATGCCGAGAATCGGCTTGCCGGCGGCGAGGAACGCCTCGACGAGCGCGATCTCGTAGCGGTCGCGAATCTCGTCGCCCTCCCACTGCGGGCGCAGCGGCTTCTCGCCGTAGCTGCGCGGGCAGACGTCGGCGCCCCCGTGCAGCAGCAGACCATCGAGGTGGTCGACGAGGTCGGCCGGGGCCAGGGGCCCCTCGGCGGGCAGGGTCGGCACCATCCACGGCACGGCGCCGGCCGAGGCGACCCAGTGGACCATCGACTGCTCGAGGTAGAGGAGCGTCTTGAACTTGAACACCGGTCGGTCCTCGGCATGGAAGAAGCACGCCGACAACCCGATGCGAAGGGCATCACGACCAGCCGGGGTGGTCACACCATCGCCTTGAGGAAGATCGCCTCGAAGTCGAGGGCATCGACGGCAACAGGGTTGTTGAGGTGACAACCATCAGCCAACGCCACCCGCACCAGATCCTCGAGCTGCGAGGATTCGACCCCTGTATCGACCACCCCCCGGGGCAACCCGACCCGGGCCTTGAGCGCCGCCAGCGCGTCGATGAAGGCCTCGGGCCGTTCGTCGTCGAGCTCGACGGTGCGCGCCATGCGGGTGAACTTCGCCGGCACGGCCGGCACGTTGAAGGCCAGGGCGTGGTCGATCATCACGGCATTGGCCAGCCCGTGGTGCAGATCGGCGACAGTGCCCAGCGCGTGGGCACAGGAGTGCACGACGCCGAGGCCCTTCTGGAAGGCGATGGCCCCCATCATCGATGCCATCAGCATGTCGCCCCTCGCCCCGAGGTCGGAGGGCTCGGCCACGGCGACGGGCAACGCACGGAACGCCAGGCGCAGGCCCTCGAGGGCGATCCCGTCGCAGATCGGGTGGAAGGCGGGCGCGAGGAACGCCTCGATGCTGTGGGTGATGGCATCCAGTCCGGTGGCGGCGGTGACGGGCGCGGGCAGCCCGACGGTGAGCTCGGGGTCGGCCAACACCACCCGGGGCATCAGGTGCGGCGAGAACACGATGCGCTTCACGTGGGTGACGTCGTCCGAGATGACTGCGCTGCGTCCGACCTCACTGCCGGTTCCCGCCGTGGTGGGGAGAGCGAGGATGGGGGGCACGGCGGCAGTTATGGGGCGAGCGCCAGGCGCCTCGTCCTCATAGTCGAACAACGTGCCCGCGTGGCTCGCGGCCAGCGCCACCGCCTTGGCCACGTCAATGGCCGCGCCCCCGCCGAGCGCCACGATCCCGTCGGCACCGTGGGCGCGGTAGGCCTCGACCCCGGCCTCGACCTGGGCCAGCGTCGGGTTCCCGTGCACGTCGGTGAAGCCGGCGACCGCGGCGCCGTTCACACCGGCCAGGCCCACGATCTCGGGCCACAGCGGGAGCGCGGCCACGCCACGGTCGGTGACCACCAGGGGACGGCTCACGCCGAGCTCGGCCAGCAAGTCCGCCAACCCCGCCCGGGCGCCGACGCCGAAGTGGATGTCATTGGGGAACGAGAAGCGGAGGACGGTCACGGGCCCCACTGTGGGCGAGGGCCGGGAATGGCGGCAACGATGAGGTCCACGACGAACTGCCTTTCCGCTCGGCGATCAGTGTGCCCCGGTCGAAGGGCCGGGGCCAACGGGCACCCGGCGGGTCAGATGATCTCGAGGTAGCGGCGCAGCTCCCAGTCGGTGACGGCCTCGCCGAACTGGCGCCACTCCCATTCACGGGTCTGCACGAAGTGCTCCACGAACGCGGGGCCGAAGAGCTCGGGGGCGATGGTCGAGCCGGCCAACGCCGCCGTGGCCTCCTGCAGCGTGCGTGCGAAGCGGGGGGCGGCATCGGAGCCGAGGTCGTACCCGTTGCCGACCACCGGTACGGCGTCGAGCTCGAGCCCCCGCTCGATGCCCCACAACCCGGCGGCCACCCCAACGGCCACGGCGAGGTAGGGGTTGACGTCGGCGCCGGGGACCCGCAGCTCCAGCCGCGTGGACGAGGCACCGCCCCCGATGACCCTCGCCGCCACCGTGCGGTTGTCGACGCCCCACGTCGGGTGGGTGGGGGCCCAGAAGCCGTCGACCAGCCGCTTGTAGCTGTTGACGGTGGGTGCGAGCAGCGCCAGGAGCTCGGGCAGCAGAGTGAGGATGCCAGCGAGGTAGGAGCGGAACGTGGCGCTCATGACGTGCGGGGCCGCCGCATCGTGGAACAGCCCCTGACCGGTCGCGGCCGACCTGAGGCTCTGGTGCACGTGGCCGCTGCAGCCGGGCAGCGCGGTGTTCCACCGGGCCATGAACGTCGGGGTGATCCCGAAGCGGGTCGCGATCTCCTTCACCCCGGACTTGAACAGCACGCCCCGGTCGGCGGCACCGAGCGCCTCGCCGTAGCTGATCGCCGCCTCGAACACCCCCGGGCCCGTCTCGGTGTGGAGCCCCTCGAGAGGCACCCCGAAGGCGGTCAGCTCCGAGAGCAGCGCGTCGAAGTACGGCTGGTTGAGCGCCTGACGGGCGATGGAGTACCCGAACATGCCAGGGGTGAGCGGCTGTGGGTCGACGAACCGGCCGGCGTGCAGGGAGTGCGTCGTCTCCGCAAAGTTGAACCATTCGAACTCCATGCCCACCTGCGGGACCACGCCCATGGCCTCGGCCCGCTCGAGGACGTGCCCGAGCATCGACCGGGGACAGACGTCATGGCGGGTGTCGCCCGGCCCGGCGAACTGGCCGAGGAAGAAATGCCGGTCGTCCTCCCACGGGATCCGACGATGAGTGGAGAGGTCGATGCGAACCTCGGCATCGGGGTACCCGCTCTGCCAACCGGTGTAGGTGGTGTTGTCGTAGCACTGGTCGTTCGAGTCCCAGCCGAACACCACGTTGCAGAACCCGAAACCGGCGTCGACGGCGGACAGGAACTTCTCGGTGGCCAGGTACTTGCCCCGCAGCACCCCGTCGATGTCGGTGACGGCGACCTTGACGTGGCTGGGCGACGTTGCCTTCAGCTCTTCGATGACGGCCTGCGCCGTAGGGTTGTCCACGAGCCTGGAGTGTAGGAGTGGAGGACGATTCGGCGGTGACCGACACCGAACGGGCGCCTCAGGCTTCCGCCCCCGGGGAGCCTCTGATCCTGGCCATCGACCTCGGCACCGAGAGGCGAGGACCAGGAGGAGGTTCCGAACGACCCCTGCCGTGACAAGGTTCTGCGGCACGGACCTTCGCCCGGTCAGATCGTGACGTGGGTCCTGATCCAGGTGTGCATGGCGATCCCTGCCGCCACCCCGGCGTTGATCGAGCGAGTCGAGCCGAACTGGGCGATGGAGCACACGAGCCCGGCGGCGTCGAGTGCCGCCGGCGAGAGACCGGGGCCCTCCTGGCCGAACAGCAGGACACAACGCTCGGGGAGCACGGCGGCCTCGAGCGCCACCGCCCCCGGAACGATGTCGATAGCAACGATCGGGAGCCGCTGCTCGTCGGCCCACCGGGCGAGATCGGCCAACTCGGGGTGATGCTGCACGTGCAAGTACCGATCCGTGACCATCGCCCCACGACGGTTCCACCGACGACGCCCGACGATGTGCACGCCGGCGGCGTTGAAGGCGTTGGCGGTGCGCACGACGGTTCCGATGTTCAGGTCGTGCTGCCAGTTCTCGATGGCCACGTGGAAGGGGTGGCGCCGGGTGTCGAGCTCGGCCACGATCGCCGCGTTGGACCAGTACCGGTAGCGGTCGAGCACGTTGCGGCGATCACCGCCCTGGAGGAGCTCGGGATCGAGCCGGGGGTCGTCGGGCCACGGCCGGGGGTGCGGTCCCACGCCCACCTCGTGCCCATCCTGACCGGGGGATCCCCCGGTATCGCTCGTAGCCTCACTGCCGATGTCGCCCACCTCCTCCGAACTCCGAGTCTCGCGTTTGCGTCACCTGCTCGCACTGCTGGCGCTGGGCCTCGCCGTCGCCCTGCTCGGCGCGTCGTGCACCGGCGGCGACACACCTGCGGCCGATGGCGGCGATGCGCCCGTCCTCGAAGCCGGCCCGGCCATCACCGTACCCACCGTGCCATTGGCGTTCCTCGACCAGCAGCTCCAGGACCGGGTCGACCGGGCGGCGCTCGACGGTGCCCTGCTGATCGTCGAGCAGGACGCCAATCGGCTCCACACCTTCACCACGGGCATCGCCACACCCACCTCCCCCTTGCCCCTCGCCGAGACGGGGATGTGGCTCACGTCGGCCACGCTCATGACCCTCGTCGACGACGGGCTGGTGACCCTCGACGAACCCGTGAGCAAGACACTGACGTCGATGGATCGAGGACCCCAAGCGAGCATCACCCTTCGCCAACTGCTCTCCCAGACCTCCGGGTTGCCGTCGGCAGTGGAGTGCGACACCCCCGTCACCTGTGACGAGGCCATCGCCACCGTCGGGCTCCTCGGCCCTCCGGGTTCGGTGTTCGCCCTCAGCCGCGTCGGCTACCACGTGGCCGCCCGCCTGGCCGAGCAACTCACCGGCCAACCCTGGGCCACCGTGGTCGACGAACGGCTCCTGGCACCGGTCGGCATGGGAGCCACGGGCTTTCTCCACCCCGTCGACCCGGCCGGAAACCCCGTCGCCGCCATGCCTCGCGGCCTGCTCGCCGCCGATGGGGCCACCACCGCCGACGACCTCGGGCGCTTCCTCACCATGATCGTCGCCCGGGGGGACACCCCGAACGGTCGGGTCCTCGATTCCGGCTCGGTCGAGGAGATGGAACGCGATCAGACCCCGAGCCTCGACACCAGCGCCGAACCGTGGGTGGCCGCAACGGGCATCCCCACCTACGGACTGGGCGTCTGGCGCGACCGCCTGCGGGGCGACGGCACCCGATTGGCTTCGATGATCAGCGCCCCCTCCCGGTTCGGGGTGTACCCCCTCGTCGACCGAACCCGCAACGCGTGGGCCCTGGTGGCCGTCGACGACGAGTCGCTGGTCCCCTTCCAGGCGGTGCGCGACTCGGCCAAGATCGCCCAGCTCATGGCCGCGGCCATCGACACCGACGGCCGACCCGTCCGCGCCGCCGGCTCGACCATCCCCCGCTGACGCTCAGCGGTCGAGCAGTGACGAACCACCTGAATCGTCGAGCAGGAAGCGGGCCAACTCGCGGCCCAGGCGGGGCCCATCGGCCCCGACACCGGATCGACGCTCGCGCAGGAGGGTGTGACCGTCCATCGAGGCGAGCAACGCCTCGATGACAAGGGTTTCGCCGGCAATGATCGCGTAGGCGCCCGCAGGGAGATCGCAGTCGCCACCCAGCTCGGCCAGGAAGGCTCGCTCGGCATCGACGGCGACGCGGCTGGCGGCGTGCTCGATGGCCGAGAGCAGCTCGCGACCGGAATCGTCGTCGGCTCGGCACTCCACCGCCAACGCCCCCTGGGCCACCTGAGGGAGCATCACCGCGGGGTCGAGGACCTCCACCACACGGTCACCCAGATCGAGGTCCAGCCGGTCGAGGGCCGCGGCCGCCATCACGATGGCGTCGAACTGTGCGGCCTTCGACAGGCGCGTGGCGATGTTGCCGCGCAACCCGGCGAAGGTGAGGTCGGGCCTCAGCCACGCCAGCTGGGCCCGGCGGCGCACCGAACCAGTGGCCACCATCGCACCGGGACGCAACCCGTCGAGGGTGGAGCCGATGAGCACGTCACGGGCATCGGCCCGCTCGGGCACCGCCGCCAGCACCAGAGCATCGGGGGTCAGCGCCGGGAGGTCCTTTCCCGAGTGCACGGCGATGTCGGCTCGTCCGTCGAGCACCGCGGCCTGCACCTCCTTCACGAACACACCCTTTCCGCCCATCTCCCAGATCGGGATGTCGAGGCGGACGTCGGCGGTCGTCTCGACCACCACGGCCTCGACCGTGACCTCGACGCCTCGAGCCGCGCCGGCCGAGACGAGCAGGCCAGCCACGTGATCGGTCTGCCAGCGGGCCAAGGCGCTCCCACGGGTGGCGGCGCGCAGGCGTAGCGCGGTCATCGACCGCTCAGAGCGAGAAGAGATCGCGCAGGGCCTCGGAGAGGCGCGCGCCGCGGGGGGTGCCGGCGGCATCCTTGAGCCCCACGGTGGGATCGTGCAGGAGCTTGGCCACGATGCCGCGGGTGAGGGCCTCGACGGCCTCGGCCTGACGCGCATCGAGTTCACCGAGACGCGTGCGGAAGCGGTCGAGCTCGGCCAACCGCACCGCCTCGGCCCGATCGTGCAGGGAGGCGACGAGGGGGGCGACCTCACGAGCGGAGCTGACGGCGACGTAGCGGTCGAGCTCGGCGGCGACGAGCACCCGGACCGCGTCGACCTCGCGGCGGCGCTCGGCCTGCCCGGTCTCGGCGAAGGCCCGCAGGTCGTCCATGTCGAGCAGGGTGACACCAGGAAGGTCCGCCGCCGAAGGATCGACGTCGCGGGGCACGGCGACGTCGACGACCAGCAGCGGCCGGCCGTGACGCACGGTCATCACCCGGGCGATGTCGGCGTGCTCGAGCAGCATCGACGTGGCTCCCGTACCGGTCAACAGCAGATCGACCTCGGCCAGCGACTGGTCGAGATCGGCCAGGCGGATGGCCCGGCCCCCGACCCGTGAGGCGATCTCCTCGGCCCGATCGCGGGTGCGGTTGGCGATGCGGACGTCGGTGACACCCTTGCCCGCCAGGGCCCGCACCATGCCCCCGCCCATCTCGCCGGCACCGAGCACCAGGATGGACCGGCCATCGAGCGACCCCAGATGGGCGGCGGCCATGGCCACGGCGGCGCTCGAGACCGAAGCGACGTGACGACCGATGCCGGTGTCGGTGCGGGCCCGCTTGCCGATCTCGAGCGCGTGGCGGAACAGCAGGTTGAGCTGGCTGCCGGCCGCACCCTCGCCCTGGGCCCGTTCCCACGCGTGGCGCACCTGCCCGAGGATCTCGGCCTCGCCGACGACGGCGGAGTCGATGCCGGAGGCGACGGCGAACAGATGCGACGCCGCGTCGGCGCCGTCGTGCAGGTAAAGGTGCTCGGCGAACGTCTCCGGCGGGAGGAAGGCCATCTCGGAGAGGAAATCGCGCAGGTCGGCATAGGCCGGATGGAACTTCTCGGCGACGGCGTAGACCTCGGTGCGGTTGCACGTCGAGAGCACGACGGCCTCGCTGATGTGATCGCGCGACACGACATCGGCCAGAGCCTTGGGAAGACGGGAATCATCGACGGTGAGCCGCTCGAGCAGATCGAGGGGCACGGTGCGGTGATTCAGGCCGATCACGACGACAGACACGCCTGGAGGCGCTCCTTGGCTTCGGCGAGGCGGCCCTCGCGGATCAGATCCAGCATTCCCGAATCGAGCGCACCTTGCCAGTTCAGGCCTTCGGTCGAGGTGCCCTCTTGGCGCAGTCGCTCCCTCGCCTCGGACAGCACGTCCAACAAGGTGAGGTACTCAGGACCGAATTCTGCCGTGAAACGGCGCCGTAACCACGTCGCCAGGGCCGGAGAACGCCCTCCCGTGGCGAAAGTCACCAACAAGGGCCCCTGCCGGACCCGGCTGGGCAGGGTGAAAGCGCAATTCGCGGGGTCGTCGGCCGAGTTGACCCACACCCCGTGGGCCTCGCCCTCCACGAACACCTGGCGGTTCACCGACCGGTCGCTGGTGGCGGTGACGGCCAACCGGTAGCCGGCCACCTCGCCCGAGCGATAGGGCCGACGGTGGCAGGTGACCGCCAGCGCGACGAGCTCGTCGACGATCTCGGGGGCGACCACGTCGACCACCGCCTCGCAAGCCACCAGTTCCCGGGCCTTCTGCAGGGCCACCGGTCCGCCACCGACCACGAGACAGCGCCGTCCCGACACCACCAGGTTCACGGGGTAGAGGGGGGCGTCGACGGGCACGTCAGCGACCACCGCCCGGGCGGGCGACGCCGGCCGGGGCCGAAGCGTCGGTGGGCCCGGACACGGCTCCCCCGAGCGGGGAGACATGACCGTTGGCGCCGGCTGCGAGCTTCTCCGGCCCCGCGGCGCTGTCGCGTTGGCGGTAAAAGCTCAGAATCTGCAACTCGAGGGCCAGGTCGACCTTGCGCAGCAACGCCGGAGGCTCGACGCTGACCACGGCGGGGGCGAAGTTCAGGATCGACGTGACCCCGGCCACCACCAGGCGGTCGGCCACGTCCTGGGCGACGGACGCCGGCGTGGCCACGATGCCGATGGCGATGTCGCGGTCGGCCACGAGGGTGTCGAGATCGTCGAGGTGATGGATCGTGTGCTCACCGAGCAACGAACCCACCTTGGCGCGATCGGCGTCGACGAGGGCGGCGACGGGAAAGCCCCGCTCGCCGAAGCCTCCGTAGTTGGCCAGGGCGGCACCGAGGTTGCCCATGCCGACGATGACGACCGGCCAATCCTTGGTGAGACCCAGCTCGCGGCTCATCTGGAAGAGCAGGTACTCGACGTCGTACCCCACCCCGCGGGTCCCGTACGTGCCCAGGTACGAAAGGTCCTTGCGCACCTTGGCCGCGTTCACCCCGGCCAGATCGGCCAGTCGCTCCGACGACACCGTGGTCACGTGGCTGTCACGCATGTCACCCAGCGTGCGCAGGTAGACCGGCAGCCGGGCCACGGTGGCCTCGGGGATACGACGGCGGGAACGGTCCACAAGCAGTGACGCTACCGACCTCGTGCCCCCGTTCACAAAGTCACGTAGAGGCGACGGGGCAGACCTGACCCTGGTGCGTCAACGCAGAGCCCGGCGCAGGACCTTGCCGGTCATCCCGACCGGCAGTTCGTCGACCATCGCGAACGACGACGGGCACTTGTAGCGGGCCAGATGGTCGCCGCAGAACGAAGCCAGATCATCGGTCGACACCACCGCGCCCGGCGATGGCACCACCCACGCCTTCACCGCCTCGCCGGTGGCATCGTCGGCCACACCGACCACTGCGGCCGCCTCGACGGCCGGGTGCTGGACGAGCACGTCCTCGACCTCGGCCGGGAAAACGTTGAAGCCCGACACGATGATCAGCTCCTTGGCCCGGTCGACGATGAACATGTTGCCGTGCTCATCGACCACGGCGAGGTCGCCGGTGCGCAACCACCCGTCGGGGGTCAGGGCCCGAGCCGTGGCCTCGGGATCGTTCCAGTAGCCAGCGAACACATTCGGGCCACGGACCCACACCTCACCGGGATCATCCTGAAGCGCCGGTTCGCCGTCGCTGTCGACGATGCGCACCTCGACGCCGGCCAGGGGAACGCCGATGGAGCCCAGCGGCGCGTCGGTGTCGGTCGAGGAGGTGACCACGGGTGAGGTCTCGGTGAGGCCATAGCCCTCGGCCAGGTCGACGCCGAAGCGGGAGAGGAACGACTCGGCCACGTCGTTCGGGAGCTTCGCCGCTCCCGATGTGGCCACGCGAACCGTGGCGAAATCGTCGGCGGTGATGTCGGGGGTGCGCAACCAAGCCGACCACATGGCGGGGGCGCCGGCCACGTGCGTCACGCCATGGCGCCGGACGACATCGATGGCGTCCATCGGATCGAACCGCGGTCGCAGCACCACCGTGGTGCCGGTGAGCAGAGCCAGGTGGAGCACCACGTTCAGCCCGAACACGTGAAAGAGCGGCAAGACCCCGAGGCTGACATCACCCGGATGAGGGGTGCGGCTCTCCAGCGACGAGATCTGCTCGAGGTTGGACAGGAGGTTGCCGTGGGTGAGCATCGCCGGCCTCGGGGCCCCCGCCGTGCCGCTGGTGAAGAGCAACACCGCCAGGTCGTCCGGACGGCGCTCCACGATCGGGATGTCGACACTCGAGACGAGCGCCCGCCACGCCGAGCTCTCGGTCACCACCACATGGGCGAGATCGGGAAGGCCACTGCGATCGAGGACCGCCGCGGCGGCGACGTCGTGTCCGGCCACGAGCACCTTTGCTCCCGTCACCTCGATCTCGTGGGCCAATGCCGCCGCCGGCGTCAGCGGGTTCAGTGGCACCGTGATCGCGCCCACGCCGATCGCCGCGAGGTGAGCGATCACGAACGAAAGATCGTTGCCGCAGGCCAACGCCACCCGGTCGCCCGGCTCCACCCCGAGCGCCGCCAGCCCACCACGAGCACGGCCGACCACGTCCCGAAGGTCACCGTAGGTGACGGGCTCGTCGTCCACGACGAGCGCGACAGAACTCGCCCGATGCGGCTCGACGATCGTCGCCAGATTCACGTGACTCCCCCTCGGGGCCGACTGGTGCTCGACCGCACCCCGGCCTGTCGTTCACCGGCCCGGCGTCACCGTAGCCACCCTGGTCGGCCCCCGCCGAACCAGAGCCGGTCCGGTGGAGCGGGTTCCCCAGGCAACGGGGCCAGACTGGTGCGGTGAACGTGGCCATCGAAACCACAGGTCTGACCCGGGGGTTCGACCACGGGCTGGCCGTCGACGGCGTGTCGTTCAGTCTCGAACGGGGCGAGGTGCTGGCCCTGCTCGGCCCCAACGGCGCGGGCAAGACCACCACCGTGCGCCTCCTCGACGGCGTGTTGCTCCCCGACCGGGGCTCGGCGCGTGTGCTGGGCTTCGATCCGGCCACCCAGGGTGAGGAGGTGCGGCGGCGTACCGGGGTGCTCACCGAGAATGCCGGGCTCGACGATCGCCTCACGTCCCTCGAGAACCTCACCTACGTCGCCCGCCTGCGCGGCTACGAGAAACGCGACGCCGAACGGCGCTCGATGGAGTTGCTGGAGCGGTTCGGTATGGCCGATCGCGCCGGTGACCTGACCCAAGGCTTCTCGACCGGCCAACGTAAGCGGGTGGCGCTGGCCCGGGCCCTGCTCCACGACCCCGAGGTGCTGTTCCTCGACGAACCGACGTCAGGGCTCGATCCTGCGGGCACCCGAGACGTCATCGACCTCATCAGCGGACTCTCGGCCGAGGGGCGCACGATCATCCTGGCCACCCACTTCCTCGGCGAAGCCGGGCGGCTGGCCGATCGCATGGCCGTGCTCCACCGTGGCCGCCTGCGAGCGTTCGGCGCTCCGTCGGATCTGGCCGCCGGGCTGTGGAGCGGCGTCGGCGCCGAGATCGACCTGGGTGCCGAGGCCGACCCCACCACACTCGCGGCGCTGGCCGCCTTGGCCGGCGTGCAACAGGCCTTCGGCCACCCCCACGGCGTCCGCCTCGTCGTCGACGACCGGGCGGTGCTCCCCCGCGTCGTCGCCACCGCCGTGGGCCGGGGCCTCGACGTGTACGGCGCCGCTCTGAAAGCGCCCACCCTGGAGGACGTCTACTTCGCCATCGAGCAACGCATCGCCGACGAGGACGGGGGCCTGGCCACCGACGGCTTCGCCTCCCCTCCCCTCCCCATCGAGCTCGACCAGGTGAGCCTGTGACCGCCGTCGACACCCTGGCCGTGCGCACCATCGTCGGCCGTGACCTGCGCGCGGTGCGGCGCTCGAAGGCCATCGTGCTCCCGATGATCCTGGTGCCCGCCGTCTTGTTGCTGGCGCTCCCTTTCGGTATCGGGCTCATCGCCCGGTCCGTGCCCACCGATCAGGTCGGCAACGCCCTCAGTTCCCCGTTGATGTCGGGCCTGGCCGATCCCATCCTCTCGCTGCCGGAGAAGGAGCAACTGATCGTGTTGGTGCTCGGGTACCTGCTCCCCCCGCTCCTGCTGGTCATCCCCCTGATGGTCTCAGCGGTGTTGGCCGCCGACACCTTCGCCGGCGAGAAGGAGCGCCGCACCCTCGAGGTGGTCCTGCACCTGCCCATCAGCGACCGCGACCTCTTCGTGGCCAAAGTCCTCTCGGCCTTCATCCCCGCCGTGATCATCACCTGGATCGGCGCGGTGGTGTTCGCCATCGTCGGCAACGCCGTGGCCTGGCCGGTCATGGGCCGAATCTTCCTTCCCTACAGCCAGTTCTTCTTGATGGTGGTGTGGGTCGGGCCGGCCGTGGCGCTGCTGTCGCTCGGCCTGCTCGTCGTGGTGTCGTCGAGGGCCAAGACCACCCAGGAGGCCAACCAGTTGGGTGGCGCGGTCATCCTCCCGCTCATCTTCCTGGCTGCGGCCCAGGCGTCGGCGATGCTGCTGCTCCCGCCCCTCGGCGTGATCGGCGTCGGTACCGCGCTGTGGGTGCTGGCCGGGGCGCTGCTCTGGCTGAACAGCCGACGTTTCACCCGGGACCGGTTGGCCTCACGGTCCTGATCGACGGCATCGCCGTCAGCGGGCGAGGATGAACAACTGGAAACTTGCTGCGCCAAGTATCACGAGGAGCAGGACACCCAACGCGATGACGGTGGCCGGTCTCACTCTGAACCCTCCTCGCTGCTGGTGCGGCGGATCGACAACGTGACAGGGGTGACGACACCGGAAGGGCCGTCGTCGTCGAGCGAGCGGATCACGACCGACGAGCCCGCCGACAGCCCGAGCTCGCGGGCGGCGGAGTCGCGATCGAGGGCGAGGGCCACCAGACCGTAGGAGTCGACGACGAGGCCCACCTCACCCGGGGCGACTTGAGCGAACGTCGTGGCGCGGCGACCGGTGTGGTGACCGTCCTCGACGAGCACCGCCAACCGGTTGTCGTAGCGGTCGAGCTCCTCGGGTTCCACGTTCAGCTGAGCGTTGCCGTAACGGTCCACCCACAGCACCTCCGCGATCAGCTCCCCGCCCTCGGCCCGGCTCAGCGGCACCAGAGCGGGCATGAGGGTGACGGGGTCGACCTCGGGGCCGAGGTCGACGAGGGGCACACCCTGGCACAGGTGGGCGGCGGCCGGCCCGAAGATGTCGCGCCCGTCGAAGGTGGCGGCACCGGTGTCGAGCCGGAACTCCTCGGCGGTGAGCACCACGGCACGGGTGGCCCCTCCGCACATGGCCACGGCGGGAGCCAACAGCCCGTTGTCCGGGCCGACCAGCACCGACGCTCCGTCACCCACCTCGACGGCGATGGGACGGCGGACGGTGCCCACGGCGGGGTCGACCACGGCCAGCACCACCCCCGGGCAGAGGAACTGGGCGCTACGGGCCAGGGTGAGGGCACCGGCCCGCACGTCGTAGGGGTGGATGTCGTGGGTGAGATCGACCACGGCCACCCCGGGGGCGATGGAACGAATCACCGAGTGCACGATCCCCACGAACTCGTCGACCTGCCCGTAGTCGGAGAGGAAGGTGATCGTGTCGTACCGCGGTGCCATGACGGGTGCAGGCTACCGGGCGCCCGGCTCGCAGCCGGTGGCGGACGATCAGGCCCGGCCCAGCTCCCCGGCCCGGGCGGTGGAGGCGACGACGGCGTTGAGCACGGCGGCGCGCAGTCCGCCCGTCTCGAGGGCGTGCAGGCCTGCGGCCGTGGTGCCGCCGGGTGAGGTGACGGCCGCCCGCAGAGCGGCGGCATGCTCGTCGCTCGACTCGAGCAACCGGGCCGAGCCGAGCAGGGTCTGCACGGCCAGCACCTCCGCGACCTCGCGGGAGAGCCCGACCAGCACGCCGGCTTCGATGAGGCTCTCGGCCACGAGGAACACGTACGCGGGGCCCGAGCCGGACAGCCCGGTGACGGCGTCGAGCTGGGCCTCCGAGACCCGGACCACCACACCGACCGCGCCGAGGATCGACATCGCCCAGTCGACGTCGGCGGCCGACGCGCTGGTGCCCCCGGCGACGGCGGAGGCGCCGGCACCGACGACCGCCGGGGTGTTGGGCATCGCCCGCACCACAGCCACGCCGCCACCGAGGGCGGCTTCGAGCGCGGGCGTGGTCACCCCGGCGGCGATCGACACCACCCGGCGCACGCCGGCCAGTGCGATCTCGGCGCACGTGTCAGCGACGTCACCGGGCTTCACGGCCAGCAGGGCTCCGTCGCACGCGGTGGGCTGTTCGAGCACGGCCACCTCCGGGTACGAAGCCGTCAGCTCGGCCCGGCGGGCCTCGACCCGTTCCACCACGGCCAGTTCGCCCGGCTCGGCCCACTTCCCGGCGAGAAGGCCACCGAGGAGGGCCTCCCCCATCTTTCCGCCGCCCACGATCTGCAGTCGCACCATGAGACGACGTTACCGCCCGGCCCGGCGACGGCGCCGGGTGATCAACAGCGGTAGACCCGCTCGGCGTTGGCGGCGAAGAGCAGTTCGCGGGCCTCGGCACCGAGGCCGGCGGTCACGCCGGTGAACGCGAGGTACAGCTCGTCAAAGGTGCCGTGCAGGCCGTCGACGGGGAAGTTGCTGGCGAACATGCACCGGTCGACCCCGAACGCCTCGATGGCGTACTCGAGCCAGGGGCGAAAGGCCTCGGCGTCCATCGAGCCCAACGGCATGGCCAACCCCGACAACTTGCAGACGACACGGTCACCCAGCCCGGCGAGAGCGTCGATGCCCACCCGCCACAGGGCATGCTCCTCGTCCGAGCCCGAGCGGGGCCACCCCGTGTGCTCGACCACGACCACCAGATCGTCGAAATCCGCCAGGCCGCGGGCCGCCGCCTGGAGCTGGTCGGGATGGGCCATCAGCTCGAACAGCAGGCCCCGGTCCTGAAGCGCGCCGAGCACCTCGGAGCGCGGCAGCGGCCCGTCGTGGAGCCCCATCGGGCGCACTCCCCGGAAGCGGGAAGCGGCCATCTGGCGATCGATGAGGGCCACGGCCTCGGCTACCGTCTCCGTGGGCGGGACACCCCCGACGATGGCGGCGGGATATCCCTCGTCGTCGGCGCGGCGATCGAGTTCGAGGGTCTCGTCGACGGAGTGGTGGCCGGTCGCCGCGGCCACGTTCACCAGCTTCTCCACGTTCCACCCCGCCGCCTCCGCCTGGTAGGTCGGCACGTCGAAGAGCCGGGCCATCCCATCGACATCGCCCATGTCGAGCTTCATTCCTCCCGACAGATACGGGTACCAATCGGCGCGGGCGGGGTCCCACAGGTGCACGTGGGCGTCCACCACCCGGGCGGGAACCGGGCCCTTCTGCTCCCCGGACGTCATCGGTCCGGCCCCTCGGGCCCGGCCACCGGTGGCGCCGGGGTGAGGATCTCCTGTAACGGGACGTGGAGCCAGTCGGGGATGGCTGGCCCTCCGAAGGCGACGCTGGCGAGGGGCCGAGGATGGCTGCGCAGCCCGACCCATCCCGCGCCGAGGGCCAACTCCGCGCCGCTCAACGCCCCGGCTCCGGGCGAGCAGAGCAGGTGGGCCACGAGCTCACCAACGGCCGCCTCACCGGCGGAGCCAGCAACCGTCAACGACGTCTCGACGCTCACCGCGAAGGCCGCCACGCGACCCGCAGTGGCGGGCATCGCCGCCCGGGCGAGCTGAGCCGAGGCCTGGGCCCGGGTGCGTCCCCCCGCCGTGGTGGCATCGGTGAGCGTGACGAGACGCACCGGTCGTTCGGCCCGCTGGGCCTGGTCGGCCACGGCCCGCGCCCACCCGGCGTCGGTGTGGATCTGGTCCACGATGCCGGTGTGCTCGGTGAGCACCCGCTCCCAGTCGCTGACCCCACTCGGGGGCGCCGCCGGCCCGGCCAGGGCGACGATCACCGCGTCGAGCGGGCCGTCGCGCTCGACCGTTGCCGCCAACGCCGCCGACGCCCCGTCGAATCCGGCCTCGGCAGGGCCGGCCTCGATGATGAGCGACACCACCTCGCGGGCGGCGAGGGCGGCGGTGACCGCAGCCGCCACCTCGGGACGATCGGTGACGACCACGCACGAATGCACGACCGGCGACGGGAGCGCACCCCCTGCCGGCTGGTCGAAGACAGACCCGAATCGAGGCGTGCTGCCCCCGTTGCTCTTCTGGCCGGCCTCGGCCGGCACCAACGCCCCGGCGACCAGGGTCTCGAGGGCGAGGGCCAGCGAGCCCATGTGGTCGGTGCGGGCGACCTCGAGGAACCGGGGCCGGTCGATCACCGCGATCTCCGAGCCCCCGGCGAACACCACCTGGCCGCGTCCGGTGAAGGCGTCGTCGAGCAGATAGGCCCCGATGGGCCCGAGCTGCTCCGGTGTGGGCATCGTGGCGAGCGAGAGACCACCCGCCGAGCCCGTACCTGGACCTCCGGGAGAGGGCCGCGTCGCCCGACCCAGCGCGGCGGTGACCATACGGGTCATGGCGATCGGGGACAGGGCATTGACGGTCACACCGGGTGGCGACCGGTCACCGAGCTGCCAGGTGAGCGAGGCCACCGCTCGCTTGGCGCAGCCGTAGGCGCCGGCGTCGGCCGCCCGCCACCCCGAACCGGACGTCACCCCCACGATGCGGCCGTGGCCGACCTCGGCCATCAGCGGCAGCGCCGACCCGAGCACGTTGAGGTAGCCGCCGAGGTGAACGGTGAGCACGTCGTTCCAGTCCTGCTCCTCACCGCCGGCGAAGCTGGTGGGCCGGCTGATACCGGCCACGTTGACGACCGCGTCGAGGCGGCCGAACTCGCCGACCAGGCCCTCGAACAGGGCCCGCACCGCGACCGCGTCGGTCACCGACGCCGACGACGCCCGCGCCGCCCCGCCGGCGGCGACGATGCGCCCCGCCGTGGTCTCCTCCGGCGGCGGGAGCTGTTCCGAACCGTCGAGCGACACCAGCGGGTCGAGGGTGACGACGAAGTCGCCGTTGCGTCCGAGTTCTTCGGCGATGGCCGCGCCGATCCCCCCACCGCCCCCGGTGACCACCACCACCCGCTTCGCGACCATCGCCGATCCTCCGCGCCCGCTCGTCAACGTCCGGCGACGGCGATCACGGCGCCGCCGTCCGCACGTCGAGCTCGAGGCCGTCGAAGTCGCCCCCGGCGAGCCACTGCTGCAACCGGTCGCGATAGGCGAAGTAGTCGCCGAGCCCCCGGCCGAAGTTGCCGTTGCGGGGGTTGGCGGCCTCGGGGTGACCCTCGTTGTTGATCCTCGACGGGGTGCAGGCCGACATCACCGCGCTGGAGTCGACGTAGGAGTCGACGATGTTCTGCGTCCAGTCGGCCTCGGCCTCGGCGCTCACGTCGAACGCGTCCACGCCGCGCCGTGCGAGGGCGCCGACCACACCCGCCACGAACTCGGCTCCCAACACCGCGAGCTGGGTGTAGTTGACGGTCACGACAGCCTGCTGCCCCGGGGCGGGCATGATGAACAGGTTCGGGAAGCCGCGGCTCATCATGCCGTAGAGGCTGGCCGCGCCGTCGACCCACTTCTCGGCGAGGGTGACGCCACCTCGACCCACGATGTCGTGCCCGGCCCGGCGGAACACCGGGGTGACCTCGGCCTCGAAGCCGGTGCCGTAGACGAGCAGGTCCACCTCGTACTGCCGGCCGTCGACCACGGGTCCGTGCTCGCTCACGCGCTCGAACCCGCCGGGGCAGTCGACCAGCGTGACGTTGGGTTCGTTGAACACCTCGAGGTAGTCGTCGTGGAAGCAGGGACGCTTGCAGATGTAACGGTAGTAGGGCTTCATGGCTTCGGCTGTGGCCGGGTCGGCCACCAGCTCGGCGACGCGCCGGCGGTGCTGCTCCATGATCGAGAAGTCGACGTCCTCGGCCGAGCGCAGGAAGGTTTCGAGGCTCACGTCCGGGGGACGGGGCAGGCGCTGAGGGGCGGCGTAGTGGTGCGTCCACCCGTCGTCGGTCAGGTCCTCGTCGACGGGTCGGCCGAGCATGATGGCCTGGAAGTTGTCCATCCGGTCCTGTTGCCAACCCGGACGTAGGGCCGAGGAGAAGTCGACGGGGGTGGGGCAGTTGCCCCGCACCCCGATGGCTGAAGGGGTGCGCTGGAAGACGTAGACGTGCTCGGCCCCCTCGGCCAGGGCCTTCACACACTGGATTCCGGTGGCGCCGGTACCGACGAGGCCCACGGTCTTGTCGAAAAGCTGAGTGAGCGGCGCACCGGGCGCGCCACCGGTGTAGGCGTAGTCCCATCGGGCCGTGTGGAACGAATGGCCCTCGAACTGCTCCATACCGGTGACGGCCGGCAGCTTCAGCAGGTTGAGGATGCCGACCGCGAGCACGTAATGGCGACTGTTGATCTCGTCACCACGGTCGGTGTGGACCCGCCATCGGGCCGCGGTCTCGTTCCACTCGGCCCGGGTGACGCCGGTGTGGAAGAGAGCGTCGGGCACCAGGTCGAACCGGTCGGCGATGGCCTCGAGGTGCCGCCGGATCTCCTCACCCGAGGCGTAGCGCTCCTTCGGCACGTAGCCGAGCTCCTCGAGCATCGGGAGGTAGATGTAGGACTCGATGTCGCACATCACCCCCGGGTAACGGTTCCAGTACCAGGTGCCGCCCACGCCTCCGGCCTGATCGACGATGCGGATGCGCTCGATGCCATGGCGGCGCAGCTCGGCCCCGGCCAACAGCCCGGCGATCCCTCCCCCCACGATGACGACGTCGACCTCGTCGCCGATCGGGTCACGGTCGGTGTACGGGGTGAACGGGTCCCGCCGATAGGCCGAGAAGACCTCGTCGTGGGCCAGGTCGCGGATGGCGGCGCGACCGGGCACGAGGCGCTTGTCGCGCTCGGCCCGGTACTTGGCTCGGGTGGACTCCGGGTCGTCGTCCGCCGCGACTTCATCTGCCACTCTCGTCCCCTCCCCCTCGGACCGGCCCATGGGCCGGACGGCGCTGGCACCGGGCAAAGAGGCCGACCCGTCACGCCATAAGTGAATTCTAACAGCCGCGTCAGCACGGGCGCCGAAAGCCGCCGCTCGGCGGCCGTGCACCGGAACTACCGTTCCGGACCACGTTGCCGATCCTGGAGGACCTGATGATCTGGAACCTGGCCGATCTGTTCGAGTCGGTGGTCGACGTGATCCCCGACCGCGAGGCCCTGGTGGTGCCGAACGCCGTGGGAGGTCCGCGTCGCCTCACCTTCGCCGAGCTCGACGCCCGAGCCAACCGGTTGGCCCATGCCCTCGCCGATCGCGGCATCGTGCCGGGCGACAAGGTCGGCATCTACGCCTACAACTCGCCCGAGTGGGTCGAGGCGCAGTGGGCTCTGTGGAAGCTGCGGGCGGTGCCGGTGAACGTGAACTACCGCTACGTCGAGAACGAGTTGCGCTACCTGTTCGACAACGCCGATCTCGTCGCGGTGGTGCACGGGGCCGAGTTCTCCGAGCGCATCGGCGCCGTCCGCGACGACTGTCCCCTTCTGCGGGTCTGCCTGGCCATCGACGACGGCTCCGGGGCCGACATCTCGGTGTGCGACGCCGTGGCCTACGAGGACGCCCTGGCCGCGGCGTCCCCCGAGCGCGGGTTCGGTGCCCGCAGCGGTGACGACCTCTACATGCTCTACACCGGCGGCACCACGGGCATGCCCAAGGGCGTGATGTGGCGCCAGGACGACTTCTTCAAGGCCACCATCGGCCCGGTGATGACCACCATGACCCCACCGCTGGACGAGCCCTCGCAGGTGGCCGAACGTGCGGCCACGTCCGCTCTCACCGCCACGTTCCCGGTGGCGCCGCTCATGCACGGCGCCGCCCAGTGGACGTCCATCGTGGCCGCGCTCGGCGGGGCGACGTTGATCCTGAACGCGTCCCGGCACCTCGACCCGGCAGAGGTGTGGCGCATCGCCTCCGACGAGAAGGTCGTGGCCATGTCGCTGGTCGGCGACGCCCAGGCCCGTCCGCTGACCGATGCGCTCGAGTCGCTCCCCGAGTCCGTCGACCTGTCCTCGCTGTTCCTCGTCAGCTCCGGCGGGGCCATCCTCTCTCCGTCGGTGAAGCAGCGGCTCACCGAACTGATGCCCAACATCATCCTCTTCGACGCCATCGGCGCCTCCGAGACCGGCTTCCAGGGAACGGGAAGCAGCAGCGACGCCCAGGGCCGGCCGCAGTTCACCTTTGGTGACCACACGCTGGTGATCGATGACGAGGGCAACCCCACCACCCCCGGCGGTGGCCAGGTGGGGCGCCTGGTCCGCCGGGGCCACATCCCCCTCGGGTACTACAAGGACGAGAAGAAGACCGCCGAGACGTTCCCGACGATCAACGGCGAGCGTTGGGTGGTGCCGGGCGACATGGCCATCGCCGAGGCCGACGGCACCATCACCCTGCTCGGGCGGGGGTCGGTGTCGATCAACTCCGGGGGCGAGAAGATCTACCCCGAAGAGGTCGAGCTGGTGCTGAAAGGCCACCCCGACGTCTTCGACGCCGTCGTCGTGGGCGTGCCCGACGAACGCTTCGGTGAACGGGTCACCGCCGTCATCGCGCCCCGTGGCGACGCCCGCCCCACGGTCGACGAGCTCCGCGACCACGCCCGCCAGATGCTGGCGTCGTACAAGCTGCCCCGTGAGGTCCACTTCGTGGACGAGATGGTGCGCTCCCCCTCGGGCAAGGCCGACTACCGCTGGGCCAAGGCCGTGGCCCTCGCCGAGGACGCCGCGCCCGCGGACTGAGCCGACCGGCGGCGGCGCCCCGCCCGCCCTCGTCGGATCCGCAATTGGTCAGCGGCGGTGCGTATCACGCGTGATACCTTGACCGGGTGTCCAACGTGTCCATCCGAGACCTGCGCAACCACGGCGGTGAGGTGGTCGAGCGCGCCCAGCAGGGCGAGCGGGTGACGATCACTCGGGCCGGTCGGCCGGTCGCGCACCTGACCGCCCTGCCCGCACCACCCCTCCTGCTCGATGAGCTGAGGGAACGGCGACGGCGCCTCCCCGTGGTCGACCCCGACCAGCTCCGGTCGGACATCGACAACACGATCGACGCGTCGATCTGATGGCCCGAGGAGTGCTCGACACGAGCACGCTCATCCTGCTCGGGCGGATCAGCGACCCGGCATCGTTACCCACCGAGCCGCTGATCACGGCGATCACCCTGGCCGAGCTGTCGGTCGGACCGCTGGTGGCGGCGGTGGAGAGCGAGCGGGCGGCCCGCCAGGCCCACCTCCAACAGGCCGAAGCTGACTTCGACCCGCTGCCGTTCGATGCCGCCGCCGCCCGCAGCTTCGGTCAGGTCGCCGCCTCACTGAGGGCAGCCGGGCGTAAGCCGGCGGCGCGGGCCTATGACGCCATGATCGCCTCGGTGTGCATCGCCCACGACCTCCCGCTGCACACCTGCAACCCGCGCGACTTCTCCGGCATCATCGATCTCACGGTCGTGCCCGTTGCCCATCCCGGTCGCTGAGCCGGGCGTCGGCCACCGGCGCCCGGACCGGACCCTCTCGGCGAAGTGATCCAGCCGCAGTGGGAAAGGCTCGGGCGCCGACCGTCTTCCCCGATCGGTCGGCGACCCGAGCTGTCGCCACCGTAGAACCTGAGACAATCAAATGCAATGAAAAGATCTGAAAATGATGCTGACGTCAGAGTTCGGTGAAGCGCGAGGCGTAACCGATACGCAGAGCCGGGAGGAAGTACCGCTCGACCGACGCGTAGACCGTGCCCAGGATCCGGTCCAGCTCACCCTCGTCGACGGCGTGGACACCGAGGCTGCCTTCGAGGAACACCGCGTCCTCCTCGCCGATGCAGAACGTGGCCCCGCTCAGGTGGCGGTTGCGGCGCAGGAGGTGCTCGTAGAACTGCCCCTGGTTCTCCTCGGGTGCTGGCATCACGTAGGTCTCGTAGTGCAGCGTGCGCTGGCGCAGCGTGAACCAGATGCTGAACACGTCCTTGGCCTCACCCCGCACCCGCACGTACCACCGGCGCTCTCCCGGTTCGCCCCGCTCGACCGCGGCCACCACCGCGTTCTCAGCGAGCTCGGAACGAAGCCAGGCGTCGATGCGGCCCTCGAGCGCGTCGAGGGTCGCGACATCGGCGATCTCGTCGGCCATGGTTCTCCCTCGTGGATCGGTGTGGGTCAGATGGTGGTCAGCACCGCACCGGCTCGCGGGCGGTGACGTCGGCGTAGAGCCGGCGCAGGCGCGCCGCGCTGGTGGACCACGTGTACCCGCGGGCCCGCTCGGCCGCCGCAGCGGCCATCGCAGCAGCACGGGCCGGGTGATCGAGGATCTCGGTCACGGCGACGGCGTAGTCCGCGGGGTCGCGGGTGTCGACCAGAAGGCCGGTGACCCCGTCGTCGACCAGCGTGAGCAGGCCACCGACGGCGGCGGCCACCACCGGGGTGCCGCACGCACCCGCTTCGAGGGCGACGAGACCGAACGACTCGGAACGGCTGGGCACCACACACACGTCGGCGGCGCGGTAGTACGTGGACAGCAGGTGGTGGGGTTGGGGCGCAACGAACCGCACCCGATCTCCCAGCCCGAGGCGCGCCACCAGCTCGAGCGCGGCGGCCTGCTCGGCATCGCCCTCCACGCCGCTGGGCCCACCCACCACGACCAGCACGGCATCGGGGTGGGTGGCCGACAACGCGGCCAGGGCCTCGATGGCCACCCCCACGCCCTTGAGGGGCTGGATACGACCCACGAAGAGCAGAACGGGGTGGGAGCCGAGACCCAGCGCCGCGCGGGCCCCACCACGGTCACCGGGAGAGAAGAACGCGTGGTCGACACCGGGAGGAACGATCTCGATGCGCTCGGACCGGGCGCCGTAGAGCTCGACGAGCTGGGTGGCCTCGGCCTGGCTGTTGGCCAGGATGGCGTCGGAGCAGGCGATGACCTCGGTCTCGGCCTCCACCCGGTGCGCCGGCTCGGCGTCACCGGTGTCGGCCTTCACCCGGGCCAGGGTGTGGAAGGTGGACACCAGGGGCAATGACAGCTCGTGCTTGAGCCGGTGCCCGGCCAGACCCGACAGCCAGTAGTTGGCATGGAGGGCGTCGGGCCCGTCGCGCCGCGTGAGGTGCCGGGCCACGGCCTCGGTGTAGGCGTCGACGATGTCGGGGAGCTGCTCCTTGGCCAGGTCGATCGGGCCGGCTTCGACGTGGACGACCCGGAAACCCGGCTCGACATCGACCACGTCGGGCAGATCCGGCGCCCACCGCCGCACGTAGACCTCGGTGCGCACCCCGGCCTGGGCCAGCGCCGCCACCAGCTCGCGGACGTAGACGTTCATGCCGCCGGAGTCACCCGAACCAGGCTGGGCCAATGGGGACGTGTGCAGCGAGAGCACGGCCAGGGAACGCACCAGATCAGGCTAGTGGTGCGTCGTTGAATTGGCGGGGGTCGAACCGGCGCGACCGGAACCGGCGAAGCGTCACTCCAAACGGGCTGACAGCGCGCCCTCGACGGTGGCGCCACCGCGGCGGTCGCGCTCGGCCAACTCCGCGTCGAAGGCGTCGATCTCGCGGTGAAGGCCCTTGCGACGAGCCGAGACCCTCCGCTCGAGATCGTCGAGGTCGCTGGCCAAGGCCGCGAGCTCGTCGTTCGTCTTTTCGGGCAGGCCGGCCACGGCCGCCCCACCATCGGTGACGCGCGTCAGCTCGTCGGACAGCTCGGGGTCGACCGAGCTCGGATCGAGGGAAAGAGGCAGGCGGCCGCCCGCCCCGCCGCGCCCCGTCTCGGTGAGCACCTCGGGGAGTTGCTCGACCATCGCGGCCAGGTCACGATGCTCGCCGGCGGCGCAATGGTCGAGCTCGGCTCGCGCCAGATCGAGCGGACCCTGAACCAGACGACGCAGGTACGACAGACCGGTCTCAGCGTCGACCGCCGCGTCGCGACGCCGGCGCAGCTCGGCCAGCGAGAGACTGGTCAGGTCGACGGGCCCTGGCCCGGACCCGGTCGTGGCGTCACTGCTGTCGGTCTCTCGAGTCATGGAAGGTCTCCTGCCCGCCCGAGGCGGCGCTCGTCGGCGCCCCAGAGTGCACGCCCCCCGGTCGGCGGGAGCCGCCCGACGCCCTCCATGGGCTCCTCGCACCCGGGGCTCAGCTCATGTAGCCCCAGAGCATCCAGGCCCACAGGGGAGCGGCGAGCATCCACGAGTCGAGACGGCGGAGACCGGGACCGGCCACCGACGCGTCGGGCGCCAGCGTGGACGCCACGATCGGTCCGAGCGGGGCAGTGACGACCACCAATCCTCCGAAGACCCACGCCGCCGTGCTGTCGAAGGGACCGAACTGGAACACCGAGAGAGCGAACGTGAGGACCATCGCCGCCGCCATCCCGGCCAACGGGCCTTCGACCCGGGAGGCGGCGCCGGTGCCCACCAGGTAACTGCCGACCTCGTACACGCTGACGAGGATCAGCAAGATGAAGAACGCGGTGGTGTCGGTGCGGGCCACGAGCACAGCCGAGGCGGCGACCAGCCCTGGGAAGAGCCCGCACCGCAGCGTGAGACCGGCCAGCGCCAGCACCGGGGGTCGCCCGGCGCGCCGGGCCCGGCGCGCCGGCAGATCGGCCAACATGGCCGCCACCAGCGCGGCGGCGACGGCGACGAGCGTGAGGGCCCCGACCAGGGCGATCCCGAACGCCGCCGCGAGCGGCAGGGCCACTGCGACCGCACCCGCCACGAGCTGCACGGGGGGCTTGCGGTCCCGTGTCCACGCCGCCACGGTCTGCAGGGCGGCAACTCCGGCAACGGCGGCGAAAACCAGGGCCAGGGCCAACAATCCGATGGCGGCGGCCGCCGCCGCGACGACGAACCACACCAGACCGAACCGCCCGCGCCGACCCGCCGGTCGGGGGCCGGCCACGACCCGTTCCACCCAGGTCGACGCGCTCCGGTGCGGCGCTGACGAGACCTCGGCGCCGGCGACAGGGCCATCCGCCGAGTCCGGGGGGCGACGGCCGCTTCGGCCGCCGCCACGCGTGGTGCGAAACCGGCCACCCCGGTCCTGCGTCGTGCCGGTGACGCTCACCGATCCTCCGAGAACGACCCACCCGACACCGGAGGGAGAATCGCGACCTCGTCGTCGGGCCCCACGGACTCATCGGTGTCGGCCGGCTCGCCGTTGCGCCACACCCGACTGTGGGCGACCACGGTTGCGAAATCGACGCCGTAGCGCTGCGTGGCGGCGGCGAGAACCTCGCCGACCGTGGCCCCCGAGACCTCGGCTCGCGCCGTGCCCGCGGCGTCGCGGGCGGCGGCGAAGAGTCGGAGACGAGGCACCGCACGATGCTAGGTGGTCGACGGTCGTGTCCCATCGGGCGAGTACGGTCCGGGGCCGATGACGCAGATGCTCCTGGTCCGCCACGGCCAGTCGGAATGGAACGCCGCCGGACGCTGGCAGGGCCGCGCCGACCCCGCCCTCACCGACCTCGGCCACCGGCAGGCGTTCCACGCCACCGCCCGGGTGGGCTCGGTCGACGTCATCTGCGCGTCACCGCTCGAACGGGCCCTCCACACCGCCCGCATCATCTCCGAGCAGCTCGGGGTCGGCCCCGTCGTGGTCGACGCCGACCTGGCCGAGCGCGACGCCGGCGAGTGGCAGGGCCTCACCCGCGCCGAGATCGAGCAGCAGTACCCCGGCTACCTGGCCACCGATCGACGGCCCCCAGGTTACGAGGACCACCCCACACTCCTGGAGCGGACCCGGGGGGCGCTCGACCGCATCGACGCCGAGTACCGGGGCGGCGACATCCTGGTCATCACCCACGGCGGCGTCATCGGTGCCATCGAGCACGACGCCGGGCTGCCGTGGGAACGCATGCCCAACCTCGGCGGGCGCTGGATCACCCACCACGGCGACCACCTCACGGTCGGCGATCGACTGGTCCTCGTCGACGACGACGAGCTCACCGTCCCCAGCCAGATCTGACCCTCCCCAGGTGACCCCCATGGCCGTTCCCTACAGCGAATACCCGATCGAGATCGTGCGCAGCACCAGACGGCGCAAGACCGTGCAGGCCCAGGTCGTCGACGGCCGCATCCGGGTGCTGGTCCCGGCCCGCCTGTCGCGTCGCGAGGTCGACCAGTACGTCCACGAGCTGGTGGGCCGGCTCGACCGCCGCCGGCGGCCGGTCGGCGACGCCGACCTCCAGGCCCGGGCCGCCGATCTGAGCCGCCGCTTCGACCTGCCCAGACCCGACTCGGTGCGGTGGGTCTCCAACCAACGAACCCGTTGGGGCTCCTGCACCCCGAGTACCGGCGAGATCCGTCTCTCCGACCGCATGGTCGGTTGGCCCCGGTTCGTCCTCGACTACGTGCTGCTGCACGAACTGGCTCACCTGGTCGAGGCCAACCACTCCCCGGCCTTCCACGCGCTCGTGGCCCGCTACCACCGGGCCGAACGGGCCGAGGGCTTCCTGCTGGCCCAGTCCTACCGGGCCCCCACTGCCGACGGAGGCGACGACGACACCGACCAGGTCGACGACGACACCGACGACCTGGTCGACCTGGTCGACTGAGCGGTCAGCCTCGCCGCCACTGTGCCTCGGCCCGACCGAGGGCCGTGACCGGAGCCCGCCCCTGCCGGTACTCCTGGAGGATGCCGCGCCACCGGTTGCGCCCCTCGAGTCGACCGAGCATCGCGCTCATGCCCCACACCACCCGATCGAGGAGCACGAAACCGGCCGGCATGTCGAGCGCGGCAATGACGTCACGGTTCGGTCCGCGAATGTCGAGCAGGGTCGCCAACGCGTCGCTCACGTAGCGGGTGGTGAAGGTGAAGTCGTCGCTCAGATAAGCCCGGTAGGGGGCACTGACCACCTCGAAGACACGGTCCGGATCGAGACCGTGGCCGCGGTGCAGGAAGCCCGCCGCCTCCATGGCCTTGGTGACCCCGACGCGGTTGTGCGCCAGCACCTCGTCGATGGCGGGGGCCAGCGCCTCCCATTCGGACACCTCGAACGACTTCACCAGCCCGAAATCGAGGAAGGTCACGGTGCCGTCGGGGTGGAAGCGGTAGTTGCCGGGGTGCGGGTCGGCGTTGAAGATCCGATGTTCGTGCAGCGAACCCTGGACGAAACGGAAGATCACCTCGGCGGCGCGCTGCCGGGTCTCGGGCGGCGCGGTCGAACGGAACACGTCGAACGTCGACCCGCCGACCCACTCGGACGTGAGCACCCGAGCCGCGGAGCGCTCCGGGATCACCCGCGGGATTCGGATGAACGGGTGTCCGGCGTAGCGGTCGACGAAACCGGTCTGCGCCGCCGCCTCGTGGCGGTAGTCGAGCTCGTCGGCCATGCGGGCCCGGAGCTCGTCGACGAGGGCATGGGTGTCGAGGCCGGGGAGAGCGAGTCCGGCGGCCAGGGAGTAGAGCCGGTCGGCCTGGTCGAGGTCGTTGGCGATGGCCCGGTCGATGCCGGGGTACTGCACCTTCACGGCCACGATGCGACCGTCGGGCATCACCGCTCGGTGGACCTGACCGATCGACGCCGCCGCCACCGGGATGGGATCCCAGTCGAGGAAGAGGGCATCGGGACCGTCGCCGAGCTCGTCACGAATCACCTGCTCGGCCAGGCTGGGCGCCATGGGCGGAACGTCCTGGTGGAGTTGGGCCAGCGCCGCCTGCGCCTCGGGGGGCAGCCCATCGGCGGCGAAGCCGAGCATCTGGCCGAGTTTCATCACCGCGCCCTTCATCTCCCCGAACTCGCGCGCCACGTCGGTGGCACTGCGCACGACGAACCGCTCCTCGAGGGCCCGGCGGTGCTCGGCGTCGAGGGTGGTACCCCGTACCTTCACCACGGCCAGGTGGGCGGCTCGACGAACGGTCAGTCGAGCCACGCGCGCCTGACGGGCCAACCGCTCACGACGCTCCGACCCCACCGCTTCCGCCCACGTCGCCCCCCGTGACCGACCCACTCCGCGCCCTCGCGACGGGCTCGGCACCTCACCACCGGGGGTGCGGCCCACGAGAACGATCGAGAGCCCGAAAGGGATCGACGTGTGGCGCAGCACCCGGCGTTCGAGGCCGGCCAGAGCACCCAGCACCCGGTCGACGGCCGGGTTGAACGAGCTCGATTCTTCGGCCGTGGCCGGCATGAGCCGCCGCAGCGGTGTGCGTCGCAGGACGGCGGCGGGCGGCAGGAGGAACGAGTAGTAGTAGCTGCACGACTCGACGATGAGCCCGGCCTCGCGCCCCACCCGGCGCAGACCGGTGGCGGTGTAGCGCCGACGGTGGGCGGCCCAGTCGTCGTGCGAGCTCCACAGCCACTGGTAAGCCGGCACGGTGAACAGCACGGTGGCCCCGGGCCGGCACACCCGCACGTACTCCTCGAGGGCGGCGACGTCGTCGTCGACGTGCTCGAGCACGTCCATGCTGACCAGCACCCCCACGCTGGCATCGGCGAAGGGAAGGTGCTCGGCCAGGGCCCGCAGGACCCGCGGGCGCGGGTGCCGACGGATGGCATGGCCGAGGGCGTGCCACGAGAGATCGGTGCCGACGGCGGCGGCGGCGCCGAGCCCTTCGAGGACGGCGAGGGTCTCGGAGGTGCCACAACCGACGTCGAGGGCAATCGCGTCGGGGCGGATGCGCCCGGCGAGGAGCTGGGCGAGGAGGCGACGACGCCCCTCGTACCACCAGTGGTCCTCGGCCGCCGTGGCCATGACGTCGAAGTAGGCGTCCTCGGGTTGGGCGTCGAGCCCGGGCGCGGCCCCGAGGTGGTCGACGGGGGCCAGGTGGGGGGGCTGCTCGCTCATACCGGTTTGGTGGCCAGTATGACGCAGTGCGGGTGGGGGTACCCGTGATCGAGGCGCTTCACCATGGTGGCGCATCCGGCCGCCTCGAGTCGGGCGGCGAGCAATCGGGGATCGGCGAACTCGACCTCGTCACCCTCGGTGATGCGCAGGACCTTGGTGGCGACGAGCTCCTGCACGGTGGCGAGCCGAGCCTTCCACCCCGGCACCTTGTCGATCTCCTTCACCACCAACAGCCCACCGGGCGCCAGCGCGTCGACGCATTCGTCGAGCAGTTGCCCCCGACGTTCGGCACCGAGCAGGTAGAGCACATCGGCGATGACGATCGACCGCCACCCACCTTCGACGCGGGGAACGGCGCCGTCGACGACCTCGAACGACACCTCGGCCTCGTCGGCGCTCAGATGGGCGGCGGCGGCGCGGGCCACCCCGATCTTCTCGACGTCGATGTCGACACCGACGACCCGGCGGGCCCGCCCGGCGATGGCCAGGTACAGGCTGAACAACCCGTGCCCACACCCGACCTCGAGCACCGGACCGGACAGCGGCACCTCGAGCTCGAGATCGGCGAAAGGCGCGCTCCACCACCGCATGACGGTGTGGAACCGGGCACCTCGCGGGGCGTCGTCATAGAGCGACAGCGCCCGGCGGGCGGCGGGTGACCGCGCGCCCTTCACCGGCCCGCCCCCTGGGCGGGACCGGGAGGAGCCAGATCGGCGAAGGTGCCGAGGCGGAACCCGAACTCGTCGATGGCCGCGCGGACGGTGGCTGATCGCAGGGCGACGTACTCGTCGTCCCACTGGTAGTTCCATCGGTAACGATCGCGAGCCGGGTCACCGGGGCATCCCGGGTGAGTGGCCAGCTCGGCCGTGGTCGAACCAGTGGCGGCCAGACGACCCAAGGCCATGACCATGGCCGGTACGTCGAGATGCCCGGCTTCGTCCAGGCCGGTCGACGCCGACGCGTACGCCCATCCGCGTCGGTCGAGCTGGCGCTCGAGCCGACCGGCGAGGCGGCGCACCGTGAGCCCGACAGGTCCCTGCTGGCCGGAGCGCGTCACCCTGATCACCTTCACCCCCTGGGCCTCACCGAGGTCGAGCACGACGTCGGCCACCGAAGGCCACAGGTGCAGGTTCTGGTGGGTGTCGAGGTGGTCCACGGCGACGCCGGCGGCGGCAATGGCTTCGAACTGGGCGGCGAACTCACGACGGAGATCATCGGGGTCGATGCGCCCGGCGGCGGCGCGGGGAAGGAACACCCGCCACGACGACCAGAGACGACCACGTTTGCCGACGAGCGTGGGCACCTCACGAGCGCTGAGCAACGGCGGGTCCTCACCGACGGCGGCGAGGTGGGCGCCACGTCCCAACGCAGGGGCGTCGGCCAACCAGGACACCGTCGTTGCGAAAGCGGGGCTGAGCGCCAGCACCGACGTCGACGTGACCACCCCGTGGCGGTGGGCATCGAGGATGGCCTGGGAGACGCCTTCGGTGAGCCCGTAGTCGTCGGCGTTGACGATGAGCAGCGATCGATCGACGGACACCTCGGGCAACGGGGCGGCGGCGCCCATCAGGTCGGCGGCCGGCGCACCGACTCCGGCAGCGGCGTCAGCGCCGACAGGTCGCTGCGCAGCTCGAGCATCTCCCGGACGATCTTGGCGATGACGGCGTTCGACGACAGGGTCGAGATCCCCCTGGTGCGAGGGAAGTAATCGACGCCGAACTGCACGATCGAGAAGCCCAACTTGTGGGCGCGGGCCAGCAGCTCGACGTCGATGAACGAGCCTTCGCTCTGCAGTTCGACGTGGTCGAGCACCGACCGGCGCACCAGCTTGAAGGCGAAGTTCATGTCGCGCAGGCGCAGCCCGAAGACGGCCTGCACGAGTTGGTTGTACACGTAGCTGTACACCAGCCGACGTGGACCCTCGCCAGTGCGGTCGAAGCGGTAGGCGCTCACGATGTCGGCGTCGTAGATACGCATCAGCCGCACCGCTTTGGCCACCTCGACCATGTCGAACGGCAGGTCGGCGTCGGTGTACAGGACGAGCTCACCGGTGGCCTGGGCGAAACCGGTCTTGAGCGATCCTCCCAGCTTGCGGTTGGTGGGGTGGTGCACGACCGAGACGCGGGGGTCGGCGTCGGCCATGGCGTCGGCGAGGGCGCCGGTCGAGTCCGTCGACGCGTCGTCGACCAACAACACGTCGTAGCGGCCGACCTCTCCGTCGGCCACCAGGTCGTCGCCGGCATCGAACGCCGCCTCAGTGGCGCGCTCGATCGTCGCCTCCTCGTTCCACATGGGATAGAAGATCGTGAGACTCTCGAAGTTGGGCGAGCCGTCGGTGGCCATACCGTCAGGCAACGTAGTAGCCACGGGCGTAGGCGAAGGCCCACCCGCACAGCAGGAGGGCGCTGACGGGTATCCAGATCCAGCGGGCCCGCGGCCGGTCGACCAGGAGGACACCGGCGGCGGCCACACAGGGGAAGGCGGCCAGCAGGTAGCGCCCGATGCCCTGGAAGTCCTTGCTGCCGGCGAGGGGAACGGCCAGCACGGCGACGGCGTAGACCGCGTAGCCCCAACCGATGCGGCGCCACACCACGACGACCAAGGCGACGAAGGCCATCATCAGCAGCGCCTGTGAGAGCAAGCCGACCGTGTAGAGCGTGTCCTTCCAGGCGTCGATGCCCCCGGTACCGGAGAGCCAGTCCTGCCCGTACCCGGGGAGGCGCACGAGCCGCTGCAGGAACGTGACCTTGAACCAGGTGTGCGGGCCGCTTCCCTGGTCCCATCCCGGGGCCTGTTGCACGCTCTGGAAGGCGATCGGGTTGCCGAACGAAGATCCGAGATAGCCCATCCAGGCGAAGAGACCCCCCAAGGAGAGCAGGACACCGGCGTCGCCGGGGCGCAGTCGCCGCAGGTCGATGCGGGGCCAGAAGCGATCGTCGACTCTGGTGAGCACCTGTCGGCGCATCATCACCACGGCGACCAGGCCCACCACGAGGGCGACACCCACGGGCCGGGCCCCGGTGGCCACGATGCCGGCCAGGCCCGCCCACACCGGATGACCTCGCTCGAGCAGCACGAAGCTGACCAGCACGGCCAGCAGGAAGAGGGCGTCGGCGTACACGGCGCCGTAGAGGAACCAGGCGTACGGATAGACGATCAGCACCAGCACGGCGGTGCGGGCGGCGCGAAGGCCCAACCGATCGGCGCACCACCGGTGGAACAGCACGACCACACCGGCCCCACAGACGACGGTGAGAAGCGTCCCGAGCAACGGGACGGGCAGATCGGTGACGGCGTGCAGGAACCGCAGCAGCAGTGGGTACGCGGGAAAGAAGGCCACCGGCGCCTGCTGATCGGGCCCGCCGTAGCTGTAGCCGGCGGTGGCGATGACGTCGTACCAGCCACCGTCGAATCGGAACCAACCACCGAGCAGGCCCGACCCGGTGTAGGACGGCGGAACCGCGCTGTAGAAGTCGACGACGCCGTTGCGGGCCGAGTACCACACGACCCCGACGAGGATCACCCACATGCCGGCGAAGAGCGCCAGGGGCTGACGCCACGTCCACCTCGGACCCTGGGGGGCCTCGGCGGGCCGCGGGACGTCCGGCGACCCTGGGCCCCCCTCGGCCATCGGGTCGCGTCGGGCCGCCGACCCTGCCACCGGCGCCGAGCTCATGGCCCGACGGTAATCGGCCCGGTACGGCTCCCGGTGCCGCCGCCACCCCCCACTAGGATCGTTTCGCCCCTGTAGCCAAGCGGTCAAGGCAGCGGACTTTTAATCCGAAGATCGTGGGTTCGAACCCCACCAGGGGCACCCACCCCCTCGGCCCGTCCGGCGCCTGCGCCCTGTCCGAGCGTCGTGAGCCATGCAGTTGCACAAGCAGTTCCGATTCGAAGCGGCCCACCGGTTGCCCCACGTGAGCGCCGACCACAAGTGCGCGCGGCTGCACGGGCACTCGTTCGCCGTGACCGTGTGGGTCGAGGGGGACGTGGGCCAGGAGACCGGCTGGGTGATGGACTTCGCCGACCTCTCGGCGGCGTTCGCCCCGCTGCACGACCAGCTCGATCACCGGTACCTCAACGAGGTCGACGGGCTCGAGAACCCCACCAGCGAAGTGCTGGCCATGTGGATCTGGGACCGGCTGGGGCCGACCCTGCCGGCCCTGGTGCGCGTCGACGTCCACGAGACGTGCACCTCGGGCTGTCGCTACGACGGCCCGAGCTGATGGTGGCGCAGGGTCGCGACCCCGAGACGCGTGGGCTGGCCCGTTGCGGACCTACACCACCGGCTGTCCGGTGCGGGCCGCCTCGATCAGCCCGGTGAACTGTTCCGTCGTGATCTCACCGCTGGTGCGATAGACGACCTTCCCGTCCGCTCCGACCACGATGAAGGCCGGGAAGCCACCGATCCCGAGCGCAGCCGCGGCGGCGTTCCCCTTGTCGTCGACCATGGTCGGCACGCTCCACTGCTCCTTGCGCAGCCAGTTGCCCGCCGGATAGTTGGGTCGGGCGGTGTCGTTCGAGGTGGCCACGGTCACGAGCCCGACGTCGGAGGGCATCCCGTTGTCGTCGAGCCACTTCTGGATGCGGGGCACCTCGGCCTGGCAGTGCGGGCACCAATGGGCCACCCCCATGATCACCTGGGGCTCACCGGTCGGCTGGATGACGATCGAACCGCCGTCGAACTGCTCACCGGTCACGGTGGGAAGGGTGGCGCCGAGCGCCAGGTCGCTCCCTGATCCGCGGGCCGTGGGCAAAGGCGTGCCCTGCACCTGAACGGTGCCGGACTCGACTTTGCCGGACGGGACCACGGTGCCGCCGCTCGGGGAATCGGCGCCACCGGCGGTGGAGGTACTCGACCGCGAAACGCCGATGGCCACCAGCGCCGCGACCACCACCACGGCCAATGCCATCCAGAGCAAGAAGCTGCGTCCCTGGCCCGACTGCGAGGCCTGCTGCACGCGCGACGAGGGCGACGCGGTGCGTGAGGGCTTGTCACTCATGGGATTCCTCCAGTTCGGGGCCCACCCGGGGGGTGGGGCGGGCCACGGCGAGCAGCACGATCATGAACGCACAGGCCGAAAGGGCCATGAAAGGCAACGACACGAACCCGAACTGCCACACGTATCGAGCCGTGCAGGGCAGGTCGGCGGTGCAGAACGCCGACCCCGATTCGGGCGGATAGGCCTGGATCCAGTGGTTGTAGGCGGCGACGGCGGCCCCGATGGCCAACACCGGGACGGCGTAGACGCGGACGGCGCCATCACGGCGCCAGGCGGCGATGCCCAGGATCACCGAGAAGGGGTAGACGGCGATGCGCTGATACCAGCACAGCTCGCAGGGCGGGTACCCCTGCACCTTCGAGTAGTAGAGCGACCCCAGCGTGGTGACCAGGGCGATCAGCCAGGCCAGCAGCAACGCCACCCGGCGCAGATCGGCCCCGACGGCGCCCAGTCCGGGCGGAAGACCCCGGGTGCGATCCACCAACGCCACGGTCACCACCACGGCGACCCCGGCCCAGCACAACAGGGCGAGGAGGGCGAAGAAGGAAGAGAAGGCCTCGACGCTCATGACGCGGGTCATCCTGGCACGGGCATCATCGTGGTCATCAACGACGACGGCGGCCGGACGACGGCGACCACCGAGGCCCCGGTCGCTTTGAACACGCTCACCGTGTGCCCCGGCGAGCGCGACACGGCGCGGTCAGCCCGTCGGGGCCTCGATGGGGGTGATGCGGCGCCCGGTCACCCGTTCGGGGTGCAGGGCGACGAAGCGGGGCTTGTCGTGGTCGGACCACGAGTCGAGGTCGAGGGCCTCGGCCCGGGCCCGCTCGTCGGGAACCTCGACGACACGCGCCCAACCCGTGACCACCACGCTCCACGCCGCCCGGCTTTCGGCGTCGGTCCAGTCGATCTCGAAGCACACGGGTGAGCCTCGCAGCGCGGCATCGAACTTGGTGCCGGGCGCGGTGCGCAAAACGATGCGCTCACCGTCCATGGCGTAGTTGACCGGGAAGATCACCGGGTGGCCGGCCTCGACCACGGCGATGCGCCCCACGTCGGTGGACGAGAGCAACTCGAGGCACTGGGCCCGGTCGAGGACCTCGATGCCGGTTCGGGTGTCGATCAGACGCATGGAGACCTCCGTGGTGCGGCGAGAACATCCTCGCGCGTTCGACGGTGGCGACTCCCCCGGCGCGGCCGGCGAACCGGACTTCGCCGGCTACGACACGCAGGACTTCGAGAGCCACACCCGCGGGGCGCGGGCCGAGCAGCTCACCGACGAGCACCGGCAGCTCCCCGTGGTGGTCGTGCCCATCGGCCGGACCTGAGTCGCCTCATCCGCCGTCCGACCTGCACTAGAAACAGCCGATGACCGCCCCGATGGTTGACCCGACCCGCACCGACGGGCTCACCACCGCCGAAGTGGAGGCGCGTCGGGCCGACGGGCGCACCAACGACGTCGCCGATCCGACGAGCCGGTCGATCGGCCAGATCGTGCGCGCCAACGTGTTCACGCCGTTCAACTTCCTGCTCGGCACGTTGCTCGTGGTGATCCTGGCGGTGCGGGAGTATCGCGATGCGCTGTTCGGGATCGTGCTCGTGCTCAACGCCGCCATCGGCATCGTGCAGGAGGTGCGAGCCAAGCGGTCCCTCGACCGGCTGGCCGTGCTCAACGCCCCCCGTTCGCAGGTGCGACGCAACGCAGAGGTCATCGAGATCGCGTCGAAGGAGATGGTGCAGGACGACGTCGTCGTGCTGCGGCTCGGGGACCAGATCGCGGTGGACGGTGTGGTCCTCGACGCCGGTGGACTCGAGATCGACGAGTCCCTCCTCACCGGCGAAGCCGACCCGGTGGCCAAGGCCGTCGGTGACGAGGTGATGTCGGGCAGCTTCGTGGTGGCCGGCCGCGGTGCCATCCAGGCCACCCACGTGGGCGCCGACGCCTATGCGTTCCGCTTGTCGAGCGAAGCCCGCCGCTTCTCGCTGGTGAACAGCGAGCTGCGCAACGGCATCAACCGGGTCATCAAGTTGGTGAGCATCATGATGATCCCCACCGGGGTCCTGCTCGTCTCGGCCCAGTTGGCGGCCGACGTCGGCGCGGTCGAAGCCGTGCAGGGATCGGTGGCGGGGCTGGTGGCGATGGTGCCCGAGGGACTCGTGCTGCTCACCAGCATCGCCTTCGCCGTGGGCGCCACGCGCCTGGCCCGCCAGAACGTGCTCACCCAGGAGATCGCCGCGATCGAGGGTCTGGCTCGCGTCGACGTCATCTGCCTCGACAAGACCGGAACGTTGACCGAGGGCACCCTCACCCTGGCCAACGTCGAACACCTTGGCGAGCCCCGCTCCGGCGCCGATCCCGCGCTCGTGCTGGCCGCGCTCGGCGCGACCGATGACCACCCCAACCCCAGCCTCGCGGCCATCGTGGCCCACTACGACACCCCACCGGGTTGGACGACGACCGAGATCGTGCCCTTCTCGTCGGGGCGCAAGTGGAGCGCCGCGACCTTCGCCGATCACGGTGCCTGGCTGCTCGGCGCCCCGGACATCCTGCTCACCCACGCCATCGATGCCGACGATGCCGACGCAGCGCGCGAGCGACTCGACCACTACGCCAGTCGCGGTCGGCGGGTGCTGCTCTTGGCCGCCGCCCCGGAGGGGCTGACCGGCGAAGGGCTCCCGACCGGCCTCGATCCAGTGGCGCTCGTGGTGCTCGACGAGCAGCTCCGACCGTCGGCACCCGACACCATCTCCTACTTCGGCTCGCAGGACGTCACCGTCAAGGTGATCTCCGGCGACAGCCCGGTGACGGTCGGGGCGGTGGCCGAACGGGTCGGTGTGCCCGGCGCGGCGCACCCCGTCGACGCCCGCACCCTGCCCGACGACCAGGAAGCCCTGGCCGAGATCATGGAGTCGCACTCGGTGTTCGGACGGGTCACCCCCCAGCAGAAGCGAGCGATGGTGCATGCCCTCCAGAGCCGGGGCCACACCGTGGCCATGACCGGCGACGGGGTGAACGACACGTTGGCGCTGAAGGACGCCGACATCGGGGTGGCCATGGGGGCCGGCTCGCCCGCCGCTCGGGCCGTGGCCCGCTTCGTGCTGCTCGACAACGACTTCGCCGTGTTCCCGTCGGTGGTGGCCGAGGGGCGGCGGGTCATCGCCAACGTGGAGCGAGTCGCCAACCTCTTCCTGACCAAGACCTTCTACGCCGTGGCCCTGGCCCTCGCCGTCGGAGTGACCCAGCTGCCCTTCCCCTTCCTCCCCCGTCACTTCACGATCATCTCCGCGCTCACGATCGGCATCCCCGGGTTCTTCCTGGCCCTCGCCCCCAACGCCCGACTGGCCCAACCGGGCTTCCTGCGCCGGGTGCTGCGCTTCGCCGTGCCCGCCGGTCTGGTCGCGGCCGTCGCCACCTTCACCGCCTACCTGGTCGCCCGCGCCGGCACCGACGACGATCTGGCCGAAGCCCGCACCGTCGCGGTGATCGTGCTGTTCGTCGTGGCGTTGTGGGTGCTGGCCTTCCTCAGCCGCCCCCTCACGACCTGGCGGGGTGGGCTGGTCGTGGCCATGGCCCTCCTCTTCATCGGCGCCCTGTCGATTCCTTGGTTCCGCAATTACTTTGCCCTGGTACTGCCCGATCCGATGGGAATCGCCGCGGCCATCGGCCTCGGCGCCATCGCCGGCGGACTGCTGCAGACCGGATGGCACCTGAGCGGTTGGGCACCGCCACCGGTCGACGCCCGCGAGATCGGTTCAGCCCGCTAGTCGACGGAGCGGCGTTGACGTTCGCTCCGGCGGGCGGCGTACACCGCGGCTTCGGTGCGTCGTTGCATCCCCATCTTGGCCAAGAAGTTCGACACGTAGTTCTTTATCGTCTTCTCGGCCAGGAACATGCGCTCGGCGATCTCGCGGTTGGTGAGGCCTTCGGCCAGCAGATCGAAGATCCGCCGCTCCTGATCGGTCAACGAATCGAGTAGGGCATCGCCCGACGAACCGTGACGCAATCGATCGAGCACCCGGGCGGTGACCTTGGGGTCGAGCAGCGACTGACCCGAGGCCACGGTGCGCACGGCTTCGAGCAACTCCGCGTCGCGGATCTGCTTGAGGACGTACCCCGAGGCCCCCGCCATGATGGCGTCGAAGAGCGCCTCGTCGTCGGCATAGGAGGTGAGCAACAGGCAGCGAAGGTCGGGGAGTCGACTCCGGACTCCCGGGCATCCGACCGACGGGGTCGTCAGAACTCACGACGCCGGCGCCCGTTACGGTCCACCGCGTGGCCGGCCGTGACGTGGACGTCAAGGAGCTTCGGCATCTCCTCGATGCGAGCGCGTCGGTCAACTCGGCGCTCGACCTGCCGCTCGTGCTGCGACGCATCCTCGAGAGTGCGATGGCCCTGGTCGGCGCCCGTTACGGAGCACTCGGCGTGCTCGACCCGACGGGCACGCACCTCACCGAGTTCCTCACCATCGGTGTCCCCGACGAAGACGTCAGGCTGATCGGGGCCCTGCCCCAGGGCCTCGGGGTACTGGGGCTGCTCATCACCGACCCCCAGCCCATCCGCTTGTCGGACCTCTCCACCCACCCGGACAGCTTCGGCTTCCCGCCGAACCACCCGCGCATGACCACGTTCCTGGGAGTGCCCATCCGCGTTCGCGGTGAGGTGTTCGGCAACCTCCACCTCACCGAGAAAGCCAGCGGTGAACGGTTCACGGAGACCGACGAGGAGTTCGCCATCGCCCTGGCGGCGGCGGCGGGGGTCGCGATCGACAATGTCCGGCTGCACGAGCGCTTTGGTGAGCTGCGGATGGTCGAGGACCGAGAACGCGTCCCCCGGGAACTACACGACACCGTGGTCCAACGGCTCTTCGCCACCGGCCTCGGCCTGCAGGGGTTGGCCGCCCGCGTCGACGACACCGCACTGGCCGAGCGTCTCGACCTGGCCGTCACCGACCTCGACGACACCATCCGCCACATCCGCACGACGATCTTCGAGCTCCAGCGCCAGCGCCTTCCCGGTCGCAGCCTGCGCCGGGAGGTCCTGGACATCGTCACCGAGGTGGCCGGACCCGCGGGCCTCGAGGACGAGGTCCGGTTCCAGGGGCCGGTCGACCTGACCGTGCCCTCCGACCTCGCCGACCAGGTGCTCGCCGTCACGCGCGAGGCCGTCACCAATGTGGCCCGGCACGCCGACGCGACGAAGGTCGTCGTGAGGTTGCAGGTGGCGGACTCCGCGCTGCAGCTGGTCGTCACCGATGACGGCAACGGACCACCGACCACCGACCACCCAGAGCACCAGCGGTCGAGGACTGCGCAACATGCAGACCCGGGTCGATCGCCTGGGAGGCACCACCAGCCTGGACCCCGGCGAGCACGGAGGCGCCGAGTTGGTGTGGCGGGTGCCCCTCGACTCTTGAGCGGGGCCAGATGTCACCGATCAGCGCCGAATGACGGACCGAAGTGCGGTGGATGACTCACCGGTGCCGTCGGCCCGACACCAGCTCGGTGCTGATGCCGGCCAGAGGCCCGCAGTTCGGGGCCAGGGCCCGACCCCGCAAGGTTCTCGGCCCCCCGGAGCCCGACGCGGTGTTGGCGTACAACCGCGACACGCCCTGCACGAGGACGGTCCAGGCGCCACCCGACCAGAGATCGAGGCGACCGGCCTCGAAGGCCACGATGGCCCCGACGAGGGCGGTGGAGAGGCGCTCGGTGCCGAAGAGGTCCACCACGACCTCCCCCTCACCGAGGCTGAACCTCACGGGCACGACCACGGGCAGCGCGTCGATCGAGACACCGATCCTTCCCACCCGCACGGTGTCCAGCAACTCGAGGCACGCCGAGCGACTCAACACCTCCCAGCCCGCCGCATCTACTTCCACGAGCACCATGGTGAGGGCGCGGAGCGGCGGGGGCCAAGGTCGAACGACCCGGCTGCGCACAGAACACCGACCGTGCCAGAGTGGGCCATGGACGCCGGACCGCACGAAAGCGAGGGGGCGGCGACCGAAGCCGCCTCGGCGTCGGTGGCCCCGGTGGCGAACGAGGTGCGGCTGGAGGTCCCAGCCGAGTCCCGATTCGCCCGGGTGGTTCGGGTCGCGGTGTCGGCCGCGGCAGTGCGCCGGGGGGTCGAGGTCGCAGTGATCGAGGACCTGCGCATCGCCGTCGACGAAGCGCTGATCCTGCTGCTCAGAGCAGGGTCGGCGGCATCGGACGACGTCACCCGATCGGCGGCCACCGAGCCTTCGCGACGCCTGGTGCTGACCATGGCCGACTCCGAAGCCATGACGATCGGACTCCGCCTGTCACCGGCGCGCACCGACCCGTTCGACGGACCCGACGACCGCATCGCCCTGTCGAGGTTCCACGAGTTGGTGCCCTGGCCGGTCGAGGTCACCACCATCGACCCGGCTGCGAGCCGCGTGGTACTGACCCTGTACTGAGCCGGTGCTCAGCGGCCGGTGTGGCCGAAGCCGCCCTCACCCCTGCTCGACTCACCCAAGTGGTCGAAGTCGGCCACCTCGACCAGCTGGGCGTGCTCCACCCGCTGCACCACGAGCTGGGCGATGCGCTCCCCCCGCTGCACCACGAAGTCCTCGGCGGGGTCGGTGTTCACCAACAGCACCTTGAGCTCGCCTCGATACCCGCTGTCGATGAGCCCGGGCGTGTTGAGGCACGTGACGCCATGGGCCAGGGCCAGGCCGCTGCGGGGCTGGATGAAGCCGGCATGCCCTTCGGGTATGGCCACGGCCAGCCCCGTGGGCACGAGGGCGCGACCCCCTCCGGCCGGGAGCACGGCGTCGGCTCGCGCGCACAGGTCGAGCCCGGCATCACCGGGGCGGGCGTAGGCCGGCAGGGGCAGGGTGGGGTCGAGGCGCAGCACCGGGAGTTCGAGCACGGTGGCGATCGTAGGCGGGGGTGTCGGTAGATTCATCGGGTGCTCGCCTGGATGGACCTCGAGATGACCGGCCTCGACCCCGGTCGCCACGTCATCGTGGAGATCGCCACGTTGCTCACCGACGACGAACTGAACGTGATCGCCGAGGGGCCGGACCTGGTCATCCATCAACCGCGGGAAGCGATGGCCGCCATGGACGAGGTGGTGGTGACGATGCACACCAAGAGCGGGCTGCTCCCGGCCATCGAGGCGTCGATGGTGTCGCTGGCTGATGCCGGTGCGGCCACCCTGGCGTTCTTGCAGGAGCACATCGACAGCCCCCGGTCCGTGCCGTTGTGCGGCAACTCGATCGGCACCGACCGGCGCTTCCTGGCCGCCTACCTACCCGAGATCGAGGAGTTCCTGCACTACCGGTCGGTGGACGTCTCGAGCGTGAAGGAGCTCTTGAAGCGCTGGAACCCGACGCTGCTCGACGACGTCCCCAAGAAGGCCGAGGGTCACCGTGCCCTTGACGACATCCAGGAGAGCGTGAAGGAGCTCCGCTTCTACCGAGACCGATTCTTTCGTCGGCCCGAGCCGAGCTGAACCCGAGTCGGCCGGGCCACGGCCGCCTGTCGACATCGGCCCCGGCCGAATGTGGGTAGCGTCGCCGAGTGACCGATTCGCACCCACACGAGCATCCGCCGGTACGCATCCCCAAGCAGGAACAGGAGGAAGCGTCCACCGAGATCACCGAGGTGGGCCCTGGCATCCTGCGCCTGCAACTTCCCACCAACTTCACCGGGCTGGGGCACGTCAACACCTACGCCATCGAGGACAGCCGCGGCGTGACCCTCGTCGACCCCGGCCTGCCCTCCCAGGAATCGTGGGACGCCCTGCTCGACCGGCTGAAGGCGGCCAACATCCCGCTGGCGCGCGTGCACACGGTGTATGTCACCCACTCCCACCCCGATCACTTCGGTGGGGCCCACCGACTGGTCGAGGCCGCCGGCTCCGACGTGCTCACCTCCAGGATGTTCCGCAAGTGGTCCGACCTGCTCGACCTCGAGGAGACCCCGCTCGAACCCCTCACCCCCGCCGACGAAGGTGAGGCGGCCACCCTCCTCGCCGCCGACGCCGACCTCGACGAGAACGAGCTCCGCGAGCTCGAGAAGACCATCCCGGGCATGGCCAACTTCCGGACGCGCCTCCGCAACGCCATCGCCGAAGGCCGACTCGACGAACTCGAGTGGATGCGGGTGCCCAAGCCCACCATCGCCGTCGACGACCGCGACATCGTGCGCCTCGGCGATCGCGACTGGGTGGCCCTCACCACCCCCGGCCACACCCACGACCACCTGTGCATGTGGTCCCCCGAGGACGGAATCGTGCTCAGCGGCGATCACGTCCTGCCCACCATCACCCCCCACATCGCCGGGCTCATGGGCGGCGACCCCCTCACCGCCTACCTGGCCAACCTCGACAAGGTGGCCGCCCTCGAGGGAGTCACCCAGGTCCTGCCCGCCCACGGCCACCCCTTCTCCGACCTGGCCGGCCGCTGCGAAGCCATCAAGGAACACCACGCCAACCGGCTCGCCGACCTGGTCGCAGCCTCTCCCGAGGTCGGATGGGCGGAGGTCACCCGCTGGTCCGAGGAGCTCTTCTCGCCCCGCAGCCGGGGCCCCATGGCCGACAGCGAGACCTACGCCCACCTCGAGCATCTCCGGCTCGCGGGGAAGGCTGAACGCCGCACCGTGGACGACCAGCTCGAGTACCACGTCCTGACGTGACCGTCACGGCCCGGGCGCTGCTACGCGACCGAGCCGTCGTCGCCGCTCTCGCCACCACGTTGGCGGCCACGCTCGCCGCCGTCACCCAGGTCACCGCGCTGGGGATCCTGGTCTACGACCTGACCCGCCGCGACCTCGACCTCGGCTTCCTGGGGCTGGCCGAGTTCGTGCCCGCCCTGGCCCTGGTGCTCGTGACCGGCTCGGTCGCCGACCGCTTCGACCGCCGTCGCATCATCGCCTTCGGCCTGCTCGGCGAGATGGCGTGCTCGGCGGCGCTGGCCGGGTTGGCCTTCAACGACAACAGCTCGACCCGGCCGATCTTCGCCCTGGTCGTGGCCTTCGGCGTGGCCCGGGCCTTCCTGGCGCCGGCCACCCGTTCGCTGTCGGCCGACAATGCCCCGCCCGGCGGCCTGCCCCGGCTCGTGGCCTTCAACGCCGCCACCTGGCAGACCGCGCTCATCATCGGTCCCGTGGTCGCCGGGTTCCTGTATGTCGTCGGTCCGGCATGGCCGTTCGTGGCCTGCGTCGCCTTCGCCGCCGCCGGCGCCCTTCTGGTGGGCCTCACCCATCCCACCGAGCACCACCGGGCCGTGGGTGACGCGCCGGGCAGCTGGATCGAAGGACCCGACGACGCCGCCCTGCTCGACCTGGCCGACGAGGCCCGCCCCGCCGAGCTGGTCCGCCGCCGCGCCGACGACCCCACCGTGGCGGCGACCGATCGACCCGGCGCCGCTGCCGCCGGCTCTCCCACGCCGACGGCCCGGGAGCGCCTCCGTGTGGCCGCCGAGGGTCTGGTGGTAATCCGCCGCAACCCCATCCTGCTCGGCGCCATCTCCCTCGACCTGTTCGCGGTGCTCTTCGGCGGCGCCGTCGCCCTGCTGCCGGCCATCGCCCAGACCCGCCTCGGGGTCGATGCGGTGGGGCTGGGCTGGCTACGGGCCGCGGGCGGCATCGGCGCCGCGCTCATGACCATCGTCCTGAGCGTGCGGCCGCTGCGACGCCACGTCGGGCGGGTCATGTTCGTGATGGTGGGGGTGTTCGGCCTGGCCACGATCGCGCTGGGTGTGACGACCATCTACGTCGTCGCCTTCGCCGCCGTGCTCGTGCTGAGCGCCGCTGACGCGGTGAGCGTCTACGTGCGCTCCACGATCGTCCCTCTCGTCACCCCACCCGAGACGCGTGGGCGCGTGCTCGCCGTCGAGGGCGTGTTCGTGGGCGCCTCCAACGAGCTCGGTGCCTTCGAGTCCGGGGTGGCCGGGGCCATCCTGGGCACCGGTGCCGCCATCGTGTTCGGCGGCACCGCCACCCTCGTGATCGTGGCGATCTGGGTCGTCGCCTTCCCGGCGCTACGCCGCATCGATCGGTTCAGCGACCTGCAGCCGCAGCCGCCTTGATCGGGTGCGCCGCTCAGAGGATCGACCAGGGCCTGGTGAGGGCCTTGCCCGTGACCTTGCCGTCGGCCGCCAACTTCAACAGGTGGGCATGCACCGAGTACTTGGCCACCGGGTACAGCTTCGGGTCGACATCGGTGTAGATGTCCTCGACCAGCGCCGGAATCTTGGCCGTGCCCCGAGCGGCGAGGGCATCGAGCACCATCTGCTCGCGGGCCAGACGGTGATCGATGTACCACTGCACCACGGGCTTCGGATCCCCGATCAGGTGGCCGTGGCCGGGGGCGATGGACTTGAGCCGCAGGGCCTTCACCTTCTCGAGCGAGTCGAGGTAGGCGGCCATGTCACCGTCGGGGGGCTTGATCACGACAGTGGACCCCTGCATGACGTGATCGCCGGAGAAGAGCATGCGCTCCTCTTCGAGGAAGTAGCAGAGGTGGTTCGACGCGTGCCCCGGGGTGTGATGGGCGGTGAGACGGAACTCGGTGGCCTCGATGCGGTCACCTTGTCGCAACCGCCCATCGACCTTCAGCCCGTCGCGACTCGAATAGGCCATGATCTCGGCCCCGGTGCGTTCCTTCAGGGCGGCGGCGCCGGGCGCGTGGTCGGGGTGGGTGTGCGTGCACAGGATCCAACGAATGCGGTCGCCGCCGCAGCCGGCGATGGCCTCGAGGTGATCGGCGTCGTCGGGGCCCGGGTCGATCACCGCGACCTCGTCGATGCCCACGAGGTACGTGTTGGTGCCGGGGCCGGTCATCATCCCCGGATTGGGCGCCACGATGCGACGCACGAGCGGAGACAACGCTCGCGCCACCCCGGGGACCAGCGGGGGCGGGGCGGGGGTCTCGTCGGCTTCGGTCGTGGCGTCGGCCATGTCAGCTCGGTTCTCGTCGGCGGGTCGGAGCGGCGGTGACCACGGTGCCGGCCGCGTCGGCGTCGAGGTGCCCGGTGCCGATGAGCGTGTTCATCGGCACGCCCGACGGCAGCGACGACACCGGAGTGTCGTCGTCGTAGCCGGGATCGCCCGGGAGGGCGATGCGGAAGCCACCGGCGGGCTCGGCGACGATGCGCGGCAGGATGGCCGGGACCGACTCGACCGCAGCCGCCGCCTCGAGGACCGCGGCGACGGTCGCAAACCGTTCGAGCACCTCGAGGGTGCGTACGGTGGGGAAGATCAGCTCGAACGCACCGGCGCGGTGGCGGGCCAGGGCGGCGGTCGGGCGGATCCAGAGGTTGGCGATCACCTCGCGGTCATCGTGCAGGCCCACCTGGGCCTCGGGGGCACGAGCCACGAAGAACCGGGTGTCGTAGCGGCGCGGCGAACCGAGCGGGGTGATCCAATGGCTGAAATAGTGGATGGTGTCGACGGCGAGCTGGAGCCCCTCGTCGAGGCACACCTCGACCAGCCGCCGCTGCCCGGTGTCGACGGCCCGGCGGTGCCGGTCGAACCGCTCGGCCACCACCGGATCGTCGAAGCTGACGACGTCGCCACCGCGGCGGCCGACGGGCCGGGCCAGCAGGAGGCCGGCCTCCTCGAAGCACTCGCGGACCGCGGCGACCCAGTAGGCCAATCCGCCGGCCTCGAGGCCGAGCTGAGCCGACGCTGCGGCATCGGTGCGACCCTGACAGATCTCGTCGAGGTCGGCGTGGCGGTCGTGGTCATCGACCCCGCCACCGGGGAACACGTAGGCGCCCCCCACGAAGTCACTGTTCAGGTTGCGCCGCAGCATGAACACCTCGAGGCCGTCCGGGGCATCGCGGAGCAGCATCACGGTGGCGGCATCGCGCACCGGCACCTGCTCGGCGGGCAGCCGCGGAGCAGTCGTGCTCATCGGCCCGGGCCGAGCTCCGGTGGCGCCATCCCGGTTCGGGGCGGGGGCGGCGTGACATCGCCCAGGTACTCGACGTCGATGAAGCCCGACCCGGGCGAACGTCCGAGCGTGGACCCGGCGCTCCACCGCAGGAGCAACCGGTTCCGGAACAACGACCGCACCGGCGGCACCAGCAGCAGGAGTCCGATGATGTCGGTGACGAATCCCGGCACGATCAGCATCGCTCCGGCGGCCACCAACAACCCTCCGTCGACCATCTCGGCCGCCGGCATCTCCCCCCGCTCGAGGGTGCGTCGGGTTCGACCCCACACGCCGGTGCCCTGATGCTTCACGAGCAGCACTCCGAGAAGGCTCACGGTGAGGAGCAATACCAGTGCGGGGAAGGCGCCGATCAAGCCGGCCATGGTGACGATGACGTAGAGCTCCACCAACGGCAGCACCACGAACAGCACGAACAACGCCACGGCCATGGCCTTGATGCTACCGGTCGCCCCCCTGCTCTCCCCGGGCGGCCCCCTATCCTCACCTCGTGCCCGAACCGGAGACATCGTCGCTTCCCGAGCCGGGGCCACGCGAGGTCGATCGACCTCCGTCGATCGACGCGCTGGCCCGGTCCCTCGCCGACACCGGCCTGCCTCACCCCCTGCTGGTCGATGTGGCCCGCGAGGCCGTGGCCGCGGGGGAGCCCGACTCGGCGCGGGCTCGCGCCGAGTCGCGAGAGCGGCGTCTCCTGCAACCGGTGGTCAACGCCACCGGGGTGCTGCTGCACACGAACCTCGGCCGGGCGCCGCTGGCCCACGTCCAGGGGGCCGGCTATGCCAACGTCGAGTTCGATCTCGCCACCGGCGAGCGAGGGTCGCGCCACGATCATGTCGGCGCGCTGTTGGCCCGCGCCGCGGGAGCCGAGGCGGCGATCGTGGTGAACAACGGGGCCGCGGCCGTGCTGCTGGTGCTGGCCGCACTGGCCCGCGATCGCGACGTGGTGGTGTCGCGGGGCGAGCTGGTGGAGATCGGGGGAGGGTTCCGGGTACCCGAGGTGATGGCCACCTCGGGCTGTCGCCTCGTCGAGGTGGGCACCACCAACCGCACGAGGCCGGCCGACGTGCGCGGCGCGGTCGAAGCCCCCGGCGCCGACGTGGCCGTGTTGTTGCAGGTGCACCAGTCGAACTACCGGATCGTCGGCTTCACCGAGGCGGTCACCACCGCCGAGCTGGCGGCGATCGGCCCCCCGGTGGTGGTCGACATCGGGTCGGGTCTGCTCGACGCCGCCTGCCCCTGGTTGCCCGACGGCCCTCCGGTCTGGCTGCGCGACGAGCCCGCCGTACGCCAGACCCTCGGCGCCGGCGCGGCGGTCGTGGTGTTCTCCGGCGACAAACTGCTGGGTGGCCCCCAGGCCGGCGTCATCGCCGGGTCGGCCGAACTGGTCGCTCGGTGCGCGGCCCACCCCCTGGCCCGCGCCGTACGGCCCGGTGCACTGGTGCTGGCGGCCATGCAAGAGGTCGCGCTGGCCTACCTGCGGCGCGACGCCGACCGGCTGCCCTTCTGGTCGATGGCCACGGCGCCGGTCGACGGGCTGCGGGCGCGCGCCGAGGCCGTCGTCGCCTCGATCGCCGACCGGCGCGTGACCGTGGCCGACTGCGTCTCGGTCACCGGTGGAGGCACGCTGCCCGGGGTGGAGATCCCGTCAGCGGGGGTGACAGCCCCGGGTGACCTGCGGGCGCCGTTGCGGCGAGCCGCGCCACCAGTGATCGCACGCGTCGACCAGGGCCACACCATCTGCGACCTGCGGACCGTCGACCCCGGGCACGACGTCGAGCTGGCGGCTGCCCTCGGTCGCTCCCTCGCCGCCCGCTCCGACACCCCGTGAGCCGATCGTCGTGACCGGGCCGGACGTGGTGCGGATCGTGGCCACCGCCGGGCACGTCGACCACGGCAAGTCGACCCTCGTGCGGGCCCTCACCGGCACCGACCCCGACCGTTGGGTCGAGGAGAAGGCCCGGGGCCTCACCATCGACCTGGGCTTCGCGTCGACGCCACTGCCCTCGGGGGCCACGGTGTCCTTCATCGACGTGCCCGGCCACACCCGGTTCCTGAAGAACATGCTGGCCGGGGTGGGCGCGGTGTCGGCGTGCCTGTTCGTGGTGGCCGCCACCGAGGGATGGAAGCCCCAGAGCGAGGAGCACCTGCGCATCCTCGAGCTGCTCGGGGTGGCCAGTGGTGTGGTGGCCCTCACCAAGGTGGGGCTCGTGGACGACGACCACCTGGAGCTGGCCCGGCTGGAGCTCGCCGATCACCTCACCGGCACGTTCCTGGCCGACGCCGAGGTGATCGCCGTCGACGCCCCCACCGGGCAGGGTCTCGGTGACCTCGCCGGCGCCCTCGACCGCCTCGTGAGCGCCACCCCGGCGGCCGTCGACCGAGGCCGGCCCCGCCTCTGGATCGACCGGTCGTTCGTCGTGAAAGGCGCAGGTACGGTCGTCACCGGCACCCTCACCGACGGTGGGCTGGCCGCCGACGAGGAGGTGCTGCTCCTGCCGTCGGGGCGCGCCGGGCGGATACGTGGGTTGCAGACACTGCACACCGACGTCGGCGCCATCGAGCCGGGCCACCGGGTCGCACTCAACCTGAGCGGGGTGGAACGCACGGCACTGGCTCGCGGCGATGTGTTGGTCACCCCCGGCCGCTGGCACCTCACCACCCGGGTCGACGCCGAGCTGCACGTGCTCGACTCGCTCGACCACCCGGTGTCTCGACGCGGTGCGCACGTGCTGCACCTCGGGGCCGGGGAGTTCGCCGTGCGGCTGCGGGTGCTCGGCCACGAGTCCCTCCCTCCCGGGGGGAGCGGCGCGGTCCGCCTGCACCTGCCGGTGGCCCTGCCGCTGTTGCCCGGCGACCGGTTCGTGCTGCGCGAATGGGGCCGCGACGAAACGGTCGGGGGCGGCGAGGTGCTCGACGTCGACCCCGTGCGGCCGGCCTCGCGCGCCCGGCCCGACCGTTCGGTCGACCGGGTCATCGCCGAACGGGGCTGGGTGGACGTGGACGAGCTCGACCGGCTCACCGGTGAGCGACGGCCCCCGGACGTGGCCCGATGGGTGGCCGCCCCGGAAACCCTGGCCACGACGGTGGCCGAGCTACGGGCGGCAGTCGACGACGCCGGGCCCCGTGGTGTGGAGGTCAACACGTTCGACGAACGGTCGCGGGCGGTGCTGGCCACCCTCGACGACGTCGAGCTGCGCGAGGGTCGGGCCCGGACGGCGGGCAGCCCCGACGACACCATGGCCGATCACCCGTGGCTGGCCGCGCTCGTCGGGGCCCCCTTCACCCCGCCGGCCCCCGACGGCGTCGACCCGACCGAAGTCCGCGAGCTGGTGCGCCGGGGCCTCGTCGTGAAGGCCGACGGAGTGTGGTTTGCGACGTCGGCCGTCGACGACGCCACCACCGTCGTGGCCGGGCTCCTTCGAGACAATCCCGACGGCATCACCGTCGGCCAGGTGCGCGAAGCACTCGACTCCACCCGCAAGTGGATGCTCCCCCTCCTCGGTCACCTCGACGCCACCGGCTGCACGCGGCGCCGCGGTGATCTGCGCATCGCCGGTCCCCGCCTCGCCACCAACTGAAGCCCCGTTGCGAGCAGAAAAAAGCCCCGGCGCCGGGTCGGACACACGTCCAGTCCCCGGCGCCGGGTACGCAGCGAGCATCCGTCCCCCCGAACGGATGTCGCAGGCCCTGTGATCAGATCGCCCGGGGCATGAGCAACTGCTTTCGTTCGAGCTCGTTGAGCCCACCCCAGATGCCGTGGGGCTCACGGATGGCGATGGCGTAGTCGAGGCAGTCGCGCTTCACCGAGCAGCCGGAGCAGATCTCCTTGGCCCGCTGCTCACGGTGCTTCTTGTCCTCTTTGCGCTCGAACTGCGATGGCGGAAAGAACACCGCGGCCTGAGGGCCCCGGCAGGCCGCCTTGAGTTGCCAGGAATCGTCGTTGCGCTGCGCACTCACTTGTCCTGACCCCCTTTCGAGAGGCCGAACATATCCCCGGTCGGGGTCAGGAACAAGAAGTTTCTGCGACTTTTGTCACTCGGGCGGATCGGGGGTGGTCCGGCGCTCCCGATAGTCGCGGGCGCCGCCCTCCTCGGGCTCCACCTCGAGCACCAGACCGTCGATCCCCACCACCCGCACTCGGTCGAGCTCCTCCACCGGGGTGGCCCGATTGGTGGAGGCCCGCCAGAGCGCCTGGCGGATCTGCACGATCCCGTCGGGGTCGACGGCCGACACGGCCCGACCCACCTCGCCGATCATCCACTCCCGCCCGATGGTCGGCGTGGAGAACCGGGTGCGGACCATCGCCGGCATGCCGCCCAGGAAGGCCAGCAGCACGCCGACGATCCCGACCAGCAGGGTGACCCACGACAGCGACAGGCCGTCGTAGAGGAACAGCGAGCCGACCACGAACAACACGACCCCGGCGCCGGTCCAGAAGCGCGGGACACCGGTCTGCACGTCGATGGCGAAGGCCAGCATCGACAACACGACGAGGCCCAGCGCCCACCAGGTCACAGGGAGTACGGCGAGTCCGTAGCAGGCCAGCACGAACGAACCGGCGCCCACCACGCCGGCGACGCCGACCCCGGCGGTGAAGAGCTCGAAGATGATCAGGGCCAGCCCGACGGCCAGCAGCAGATAGGCCACGGCCGGGCTGGCGGCGGTGTGCATGAGCTGGTCGAGCAGCGAGAGCTGTCCGAACTGGACCCGGGTGAGGGGTTCACGGCGGGTCTGGTCCCCCTGGGTGATCTCGCGGGTCTGGACCCCGGGGATGTTGACGAGGAAGTCGCCGATGGTGGGCGCCGGGAACGAGGTGATGCCCAGCTCCTCGGCTTCCTGGGTGTTGACGACGCGATCGGTGATCGGGGTGAGCCGGGCCGGGTTCAGGCCGTCGGTGACCGGCGGGCCGGCGTTGCCGAGCCGCGACCCCGGCGCCATGCCCACGTCGTCAGCAGCCCCCACGAGCTGGGCGGCCGCGTTGGTGAGTTGTGACCCGGAGGGGCCGATCCACACGTCGACCCGGACCGAGGCGGCGAGCATGGTGTCGAGAAGGACGGCGAGTTCGGCGTCGGAGATCACCACGTCGATCAAGTCGATCTGGAGCACCAGCGCCACCGCTCCGGCGGCTTCGGCCGTGGCGATCGAGTCCTTCACGAAGGCGACGAGGACAGGGTCGAGCAGGCCATCGACCTCGACGACGGCCACGAACCCGGCGTCGTCGGTGGACGGCGCCGGTTGGGAGCTGCCCTGCGCCGACGCCGGAGGGACCGTGGCCACGACACCGACCATCAGGCCCAACATGGTCAGGATGGCACCTGCGGCCGATAGTCTTCGCACTAGGTCCTCCAAGGAGATCGATTGGATCCTGCGCAGTTCTTCACCGCATCACGCCTGCTCATCGTGGCCGGGAAGGGGGGCGTGGGCAAAAGCACGGTGAGCGCCGCCGTCGCCCGGTGCGCCGCTCTGGCTGGCCTCTCGACCCTGATCGTGGAGGTCGAAGGCAAGAGTGGACTCTCCACGTTGTTCGGCCGGCCGCCGTTCGGCTACCAGGAGGTCGTGCTGTCCCCCGGTGGGGGCCCACGGGGCGCCGCCGACATACGGGCCCGCGCCCTGACCCCCGACGACGCCCTGCTCGACTACCTGGCCGACCACGGACTGAACCGGCTGAGCCGGCGGCTGCTGGCCACCGGAGCTCTCGACGTCATGGCCACTGCCGCCCCCGGCATCCGCGACATCCTCGTGCTGGGCAAGGTCAAGCAGCTCGAACGGTCGGGCGAGGCCGACCTGGTGGTGCTCGACGCTCCGGCCGCCGGCCACGCCATCTCGTTCCTGCGTTCCTCGCGGGGCCTGCTGGACGCGGTGCGGTCCGGTCCCATCGCCACCCAGGCCTCCGAGGTACTGGAGATGCTCACCGATCCGGCCCGGTGCCAGGTGATGCTCGTGACCCTGCCCGAGGAGACCCCTGTGAACGAGCTGGTCGACACCGCCTTCAGCCTGGAGGACGAGGTGGGCGTCCACCTCGCACCGGTGGTGGTGAACGCGCTCTACCCGGCGCGTCCAGGGCTCGACCGCGACCCGGTCGAAGCGGCGGCAGAGGTCGGTGCCGTCCTCCACCCGGGTGAGGCCGAGGGCCTCCAGGCCGCGGCTCGCTTTCGGGCCGAGCGCACGGCCCTGCAGGACGAGCAGCTCGCCCGCCTGGCGGCGGCGCTCCCCCTCCCCCAACTGCGGTTGCCGTTCCTCTTCTCCACCGACCTCGGCTCGACCGACGTCGATACGCTGGCCGACGCGATCGCCGCCGGAATCGCCGACCTGACGCCGCTCCCCAGCCGATGACGTCCCCCGATCCCGCCGCGCCTCCGACCCTCCCGCCGCCGGCAACGCTGTCGGATCTACTGTCGCGCCACCGCATCGTGGTGTGCACCGGCTCGGGAGGAGTGGGCAAGACCACCACGGCTGCAGTGATGGCCATGGAGGCAGCCCGCCAGGGGCGGCGGGCCTGCGTGGTCACCATCGACCCGGCCCGCCGTCTGGCCAACGCCATGGGCCTCGACGGGCTCACCAACAGCCCGACGATGGTGGACGGTCCGTGGCCCGGTGAGCTGTGGGCGTTGATGCTCGACACCAAGTCGACGTTCGACGCCCTGGTGAACGACAACGCCACCGACGAGGGCCAGGCCCAGTCGATCCTGAACAACCGTTTCTACCGCAACATCTCAGGGGCGCTGTCGGGCACCCAGGAGTACATGGCCATGGAGAAGCTCTACGCGCTGCACCACGACGCGCGCTTCGATGTGATCGTCGTGGACACGCCACCCACCCGCAACGCCCTCGACTTCCTCGAGGCCCCGCAGCGCCTCACGCGATTTCTCGACCACCGCCTCTACCGGATCCTCATCGCACCCACGAAGGGCCTGGCCCGCGCCGTGAACGTGGCCTCACAGGCCCTGCTGCGCACGGTGTCGCGGGTGGTCGGCAGTGATGTCGTCGCCGACACCATCGAGTTCTTCAACGCCTTCGACGGCATGGAGCAGGGATTCAAGCAACGAGCCGACGCCGTGGTCGAGCTGCTGAGCAACGAAGAGACGGCCTTCGTGTTGGTCACCGCTCCCCGACGCGACGTGGTGGACGAAGCCACCTACTTCGCCGGCAAACTTCACGAGGCGGGGATCCCGGTTCGAGCCCTGATCGTCAACCGGGTGCACCCGCACTTCGCCTCGACGCCACCCGACATCCTGGTCGGACGAGCGACCGCCCACCCGGGTACGGCGATCGGCGAACTGTACGCCAACCTGGCCGAGTTCACGACTGTGGCCTCGACCGAGGACGCCCACCTGCGCGGGCTGGCCGAACGGGTGGCCCCCGCCCCGGTGGTGAAGGTGCCGTTCCTCGGCACCGACGTGCACGACCTCACCGGCCTCGACCGTATCGCCGCCCACCTCTTCCACCCTTGAGGCGAACTGGTGATGGTTCTTCGCGCCTGGCGCGCTGAAACACCACCAGAACCGGCGCAGACCGGGGTCCGAGGGCGACGGAAGGGTCAGTCGACGGGATCGAGCAGGGCCGATTCGGCGGCCTCGACCGTCTCGGTGACGGCCACGATCCGGTCGAAGCCCGTAGTGTGCAGCAGGCGGGTGAGGGTGGGGCGACTGCAGGCCACCGTCACCTCGCCGTCGGCCTCGCGGGCACGGCGGATGCCGCCGATGAGCGCGCCCAGACCGGACGAGTCCATGAAGGGCACATCGGAGAGGTCGATGAGCAGCCGCTTCACCGCGGCCAGCTCGGCCAGCGCCTCGCGAAAGGCCCCCACGGTGTATGCGTCGAGTTCGCCGACCGGACGGCACAACGTGTAGTGCTCGGTGTGCTCCACCGTGATCTCGAGCAACTCGTCCTCCGAACGCCCCGCCCCATGTCGAGGTGGAGCAAGGAGACGATGGTAGCGGTACCGACCCGGGCCGACCACCGCCGAATCGCCTCGTACAACTGCGGTTGGGGCGCCTCCACCCGAACCACTATCCTCGGCCCGTGCCCACCGTGCTCCTGGCCACCGACGCCGATTGGATCTTCGACGAGGTCGATGCCGCCCTGGGAGCACCCGCGACGAAGGTCTACCGGGTGCGGGCCGGGGTCGACGTGCTCCAAGCCATCGACATGGTGGAGCCCGACCTGGTGATCCTCGACCAGCAGATCGGCAACATGGGCGGAGTGGCCACGTGCATGGCCATCCGCAACGCCGAGGGTGTGGATCGCATCCCGATCACGGCCGTGCTGATGCTGCTCGATCGCGGCCATGATGCCTTCCTGGCCCGTCGCCACGACGCCGACGGCTACCTGGTCAAGCCCATCGACGCCTTCCGGTTGCGCAAGGCGACCAAGGTGCTCCTCGACGGCGAGGGTTGGTTCGAGCCCATCGACGAGGTCACCAGCCAGGCCGCCGACGTCACCTTCCGGGGCTGAGCGACCCCACCGGGGCGTTTCGCCGACGTGGGTGCTCCTGGGTAGGCTCGCATCTCTTACGGGCTGTAGCGCAGCTTGGTAGCGCGCTTCGTTCGGGACGAAGAGGTCGTGGGTTCGAATCCCGCCAGCCCGACCACCCGCCCCGCCTCAGTGCGGGGCGGTTCCCGTGTCGACATCGCGACAGGGGCTCACCCGTTGCGCACGGCCACGACCACCCGCACCCGCCGAAGCCCCGCCCCGGTGCGCGACAGTTCCTGCATGCATCTCGACGAGTTCCAGGCCCTGATGACGAGCCTCTACGGCGAGGCCGACACCGAGCGGGGAATCCCGTCGACGGTGGCCTGGCTGTGCGAAGAAGTGGGCGAACTGGCCCAAGCAGTGCGCAAGGGGACCCCGGCCGAGCAGCTCCACGAGCTCGGCGACGTACTGGCCTGGGTGGCCTCGCTGGCCAACCAGCTCGGCCTGTCGCTCACCGCCGCCGCCGATCGCTACGTCACCGACCCGCCGACCTGAGCAGAAACCTGCTGCTATCATTTGCTATCAGTTCGGAGAACAGTGAGGTCCCGTGCCCGACATCTTGATCCGCAACGTTCCCGACGACGTCCTGGCATCGATCGACGCCAATGCCCGACGCCGTGGTCTCTCCCGCAACGAGTATCTGAGGCGCGCCCTCGATCGCGAGCGAACCGCCCCCGACGACGAGATCACCGTGGCCGATCTCGATCGCTTCGCCGTCGTTCACGCCGATCTCGACGATCCGGGCGTGATGGGTGACGCCTGGTCGTGACCGGCTGGCTCATCGACAAGTCCGCCCTGGTCCGACTCGGTCAGAGCACCGACGCCGAGGAGTGGGCCTCGCGGATCGAGCGGGGCCTGATCCGTATCTCCACCGTGACTCGCCTGGAGGTCGGCTTCTCGGCCCGTTCGGCACAGGACCTGCGCGAGAGCCTCACTCGGCCGCCGCTCTCCTCCATGCCGACCGAGTACCTCACACCGGCCATCGAGCAACGCTCCGTCGACGTGCAGTTGGCCCTCGCCGAACGCGGCCAGCACCGAGCACCGTCGATCCCCGACCTGCTGGTGGCGGCCACCGCCGAGCTGGCCCGGCTCACCGTGCTCCACCTCGACAAGGACTTCGACCTCATCGCCGAGCTCACCGGGCAGCGCGTCGAACGGGTCGAGCTCGAGTGACCGGCCGACGGTCCGGCGTGGTCAGCGGGTGCGGCGGGCGAGCAGTTCTTCGGCGATCTGCACGGCGTTCAGGGCGGCCCCCTTGCGCAGGTTGTCGCCGGACAGGAACAGCGACAGGCCGTTCTCGGCCGTCTCGTCGACCCGGATGCGGCCCACGAACGTGGGGTCGACACCTGCCGCCTTGAGGGGCGTGGGGACCTCGGCCAACTCCACCCCGGGCGCCTTGAACAAGATGCGCCGGGCCGTCTCGGGAGTGATGGGCCGGGCGAAACGAGCGTTGATCGACAGCGAGTGCCCGGTGAACACCGGCACCCGAACGCACGTGGCCGACACGACCAGATCGGGCCGGCCGAGGATCTTGCGGGTCTCGTTGCGGAGCTTCTGCTCCTCGTCGGTCTCGCCGAGCCCGTCGTCGACCAGGCTGCCGGCGAACGGGATCACGTTGAAGGCGATGGGCGCCACGAACATGTTGGTGGTCGGGTAGTCGACCGCCGTGCCCGACATGGCCAGCGCCGGTGCACCGTCGCCGATCTTGCGGATCTGGTCGTCGAGCTCGGCCGTGCCCGAGAGGCCGGCGCCCGAGACCGCTTGGTAGGTGCTCACCACCAGGCCCACCAGGCCGGCCTCGGTGTCGAGCGGCTTGAGCACCGGCATGGCCACCATGGTCGTGCAGTTGGGGTTGGCCACGATGTTCTTGGGGATCGAGTCGAGGGCCGAGGCGTTCACTTCGGGCACCACGAGAGGCACATCGGGGTCCATGCGCCACGCCGACGAGTTGTCGATCACCACGGCGCCGGTGGCGGCCACCGCCGGGGCCAGGGCACGAGACGAAGCGCCGCCAGCCGAGAACAGCACGATGTCGAGCCCGGCGTAGTCGGCGACGGCGGCATCCTCGACCACGAGCTCGCCGTCACCCCATGGAAGACGCCGGCCGGCGGAGCGCTCGGAGGCGAACAGGCGCAGCTCGGACACCGGGAACTGACGCTCGGCGAGGATCGACCGCATGACACGGCCCACCTGCCCTGTGGCCCCGACGATCCCGATACGCATGAGGCGAGAACCCTAACGGTGACCCGGCCCGACCCGCCCGCGGGTTTCGCTCAGTCCACCAACGCCGGGCCGTCGCCCAAGGCAAAGGCGTCGTGGAGCACCATCACGGCCTGCTCGACCTGGCTCTCGCGCACCACACAGCTCACCCGGATGGCCGAGGTGGCGATCATCTCGATGTTGATGCCGTGCGCGGCCAGGGTCTCGAAGACGGTGGCGGCCACGCCGGGGTGCGACCTCATGCCGGCCCCGATGACCGACACCCTGGCGATGTCGGGGTCGGCGGCGACGGCAGCCGCTCCGATGGAACCCGAGACGCCCTCGCAGACGGCCACGGCGGCATCGAGGTCGCCGCGCGGGACGGTGAAGGAGATGTCGGTGACCCCGTGGTCGGAGGTGTTCTGCACGATCATGTCGACGTCGATGTCACGGTCGGCGAGGGCCCGGAACGTGAGCCCGGCGATGCCCGGACGGTCGGCCACCCCGGAGATCGTGACCTTGGCATCGTCGGCGTCGTGCACCACCGCGGAGATGATGGCTTGTTCCATGTTGTCGTCCTCCCTGGTGACGAGCGTGCCAGCCTCCCAGCTGAATGCCGACCGCACGTGCAGGTCGACGCCGTGGGTGCGGGCGTATTCCACCGACCGCATGGCCGGCTTCGGGCAACCGTTGGCGGTCATCTCGAGCAGCTCGTCGAAGCTGATCCGTTCCATCTTGCGCGCATCGGGCACCACCCGAGGGTCGCTGGTGAACACCCCCGAGACGTCGGTGTAGAGCTCGCACGACTCGGCGCCGAGGGCGTGAGCCAGCGCCACCGCCGTGGTGTCGGAGCCCCCCCGCCCGAGGAACGTGACGTCGTTGTCGGTGCTCTGGCCCTGGGCGCCGCCCACCACGGCCACCCGCCCCGCGGCCAGCGCGGCGCGGATGCGACCGGGGCGCACGGCCAGGATCTTGGCGTTGGTGTGGGTGGTGTCGGTGAGGAAACCCGCCTGCGAGCCCGTGAACGATTCGGCGGGGACGCCCTGACCGTTGACCGCCATGCACAGAAGGGCGGTGGCCTTGCGCTCGCCGGCGGTCACGAGCATGTCCATCTCGCGACCCGGCCGGGTGTCGGACACCTCGCGGGCCAGGCGCAGCAGCTCGTCGGTCTCCTTGCCCATGGCCGAGATGACCACCACGACCTGATGGCCCCGGCGCACGGTGCGCGCCACGTGGTCGGCCACGGCGCGCATGCGCTCGGGGTCGGCCACGGAGGTGCCACCGAACTTCTGAACCAGGAGAGTCACGACCTCAGACGTTATCGGGCACGCCGGGTGCCCCCGAATGGGTTGGTTGCGGGCAGTACGGTCGATGGGACATGCCCCAACCCAGTCGACGCCAACGAGAAGACGACCGCCGCCGCGAGAACGTGGCCGCCGGGCAACGCCGTCGGGCCGGTGACCGCAAGAAGCGGATCCTGGCCGGAGCCATCGCCCTGATCGTGTTGCTCTCCACCGTCGGCGCCGGCATCGCCGCCACCCGCGGCACCACAACGTCGTCGGCGACCACCTCCAGCACCCGGCCCCCGACCACGACCGGCTCCACCCTGCCCGCCGGGAACGACTACCCGGCCACGGGCGTCGAACCGGTCCCGGCCGCCGCCGGTGCCACCCTCACCGGCCCCACGCCGTGCCCGCCCACCGACGGTTCGGCCGAACGCACCACGTCGTTCGCCGAGGCGCCACCGATGTGCATCGACACTGGTCGGTTCTACCGGGCCGTGGTGAACACGACGGCGGGCCCGCTGACCTTCCAGCTCAATCCGAGGTCGGCCCCGCAATCGACGAACGCCTTCGTGGTCCTCGCCACCTACGGGTACTACGACGGTCAGCCGATCCGGCGGATCGAGCCGACCGCTTGGTTCGAAGCTGGTGGACGCTTCGCCGACGGAGCCGCACCCACCGGGTTCGAGATCCCGAACGAGGCGCCGGTCGCGGGGCAGATCTTCACCGCCGGCACCATCGCCATGATCGGCGAAAACCCTCTGTCGGGCCCCGATCGCGGTGCCTTCCTGGTGGCCACGTTCGAGAACGCACCGACCATCGACCAGGGCGTCAGCTCGTTCGGAATCCTGCTCGACGGCGCATCGACCCTCGTCGCCATCGACCGCCTCGGCAGTCGCGACGGGTTGCCGGCCCGACCGGTGCGCATCGACTCGGTCACCGTGACACCGGGCGTGCCGATCCCTTGACCGCCTCCATCCATCGGCCGGTGACCCCCATCGCCGGGGCCGCGTCGCGAGCACTCGGCTCGCCGCGGTAGCGTTCGCGGCCGATGGGAACCGAGAAACGAGAACGACAGAAAGCGGGTCGCGACGCCCGAGTATCCGCCACCCGTGCCCAACAGGCCTCGGCCGATCGCCGGTCGCGAGTAGCCCTGGTTCTGGGCATCGCCGTCGTGGTCGGCGTGATCGGGCTCGTCGTCGTGTTCCTGGGCAACCGCAACGACTCGTCGGGCACCGCGTCCACGTCCACATCCACGACGACGGCGAACCCGCTCGTGCCGCCGCCGCCGGCCCCGGGGGCCACCATCACCGGCGCCACACCCTGCCCGGCCACCGACGGGTCGGCCGAGCGCACCACAACGTTCGCCGGGGCACCGCCGATGTGCATCGACACGACCAAGGCCTACACGGCCACGTTCGAGACATCGGCCGGCCCGATCACCGTCACCCTCGACACCATCAAGACCCCCGACACGACCAACAACTTCGTGGTGCTGGCCCGCTACAGGTATTACGACGGCAGCGCCATCTTCCGAGCCGACCAGAGCATCGACATCGTGCAGGGCGGGGCCCCCAACACCAACAGCCCGAGCGATCCCGGGCCGGGGTACACCATCCCCGACGAGGGCGGGAAGTTCACCTACGCCACCGGGCAACTCGTGATGGCCCGCACGTCGCAGCCCAACTCGTCGGGCGCCCAGTTCTTCCTGACCGGTGGACCGGCGGTGTCGAGCCTCGACGCTCAAGGCACCTACGTGGTGTTCGGCACCACCGATCAGAACGGCACCGACCTGGTGGCACAGATGCTGGCCTCGGCCGTGCCCAACCCCACCGGTGGCGGGCTCGGCGGCGTTCCCCAACCGGCCGTCGCGATCCAGTCGATCAAGATCACCGAGAGCTGACGTTTCCCGCCGCTCAGCTCGAGGTGGGCTTGGTTTCCGCCCCGTCGACGATCGGGTTCAGGCCGGCGGGCGGGATGAGAGCGACCGGGCCAATCGGTTCTCCGCCTTCGCTGGGATCGAGGGCATTCTCCTCGGCGCGGGTGAGCGCGAGGCCGCCGGCCATCACGGTGCCGTAGACCGTGACCGCGAAGATCAGCGCCCCGATGATGAAGATGACGAGTTCGCTCATTTCGGGGCCTCGACCCTCGCCCGGGGAGCGGGCTCCTCGACAGGAGCCAGGAGAAGAGTGCCGAGGGAGTGGATCGACGGGACCCAGAGCCCGACGAAGATGCCAGCCATCTTGTCGTCGGCGACGAAGTAGAGAAAGACGGAGAAGAGGAACGAACAAAAGCCGGCGACCAGGAACGGAAGCCGGCGGCGCAATGAGGGCGGGAAGGTGAGCACGGGGGTCCTTTCGGGAGGTGATCCCCCCCTTGAACCTCATTTGGTGCCAACTATTCCACCCAGGTCCTCGAGGGTGGCGTGACCGGGGCCGTGGTGGACCGTGACGAGACCGCCGCCGACAGTACGCCATGTGCCGTCGGGATCGCGCACGATGCCGCTGCGTTCGGGAAGGCTGACGACCACCAGGTCGTCGGGGGCCAGCTCGGCGGTACGACGAACCTTGTCGGGCGACCAGGTGTCGGACCGCGGGATGACGGCCATGCCCGACACGAGACCGAGGCCCACGGTGAAGGCCCCACCCCGGGTGTCGACCATGGGGTCGCAGAGCACGTCGGCGCCGGCGCCGCTACCCACCAGCACCGCCCCTCCGTGCCACGCAGCGACGAGTGCCTCGAGGAGCGGCGTCCCCTTCAGCACCGAGACCATGTGCATCGGCGACGTGCCGACGAGATAGACGAAACGGGAAGATGCGATCGCATCGACGTGCTCGGCGACGAGCGCGTCGGCCCGTCCGTACACGGGCACCTCCCGCACCGAGGCGCCGAGGGCGGCGAACCACCCGGTGGCCTGCTCCACCGCGCGTTGCGGGTTCTCATAGGCGAAGCCGGTGGCCAGGAGGGCGACCTCGGTCGCCCCCGAGGCCACCAGGAAGTCGGCGTCGAACTCACAGCCCTCGCAGAACTCGCCCCCGCCCACGAGAGCCAGCAGGCCGGGGCCGGGGTCCGCAGGAAGATCGGGTTCGGGGGGTCTGGGCACCTACTCACGCTAACCACCGCGGCCGAACGCCTCGGGCGCCGCCCAGCCAGGCATTGGAACGCGGAAGCTACCGATCGGTAACATCGGGCCAGGCGGGCGATGGCGCCCGCATCTGCGAAGGGGTTCACCGACATGACCATCACGCGCATCGGGATCATCGGTTCCGGGATCATGGGTTCGGGCATCGCCGAGGTGGCGGCCAAGGCCGGCATCGAGGTGGTCCTGCGCAGCCGCAAGCAGGAGTCAGCCGATGCGATGGTGGCTTCGCTGGCGAAGTCCCTCACCCGCCAGGTCGACAAGGGTCGCCTCGACGCCGCCGAGGCCGAGACCATCCTCGCCCGCGTGGGCGCCACCGACGCCCTCGCCGCCCTGGCCGACTGCGACCTCGTGATCGAGTCCGTGGTCGAGAACCTCGACGTGAAGAAGGCCCTCTTCCGCGAGCTCGACGGAATCGTGAAGCCCGGCGCCATCCTCGCCACCAACACCTCCACCCTGCCCGTGGTCGAGATGGCCATGGAGACGGGCCGGGCCGACCGCGTGTGCGGCGTGCACTTCTTCAACCCGGCGCCGGCCATGAGCCTCGTCGAGATCGTGCGCCCCCTCACTGCCAGCGACGACACCATCGCCGAGGCTCGCTCCTTCGCCGAGCGCTGCGGGAAGAACGCCGTCGAAGTGGCCGACCGCGCCGGGTTCATCGTCAACGCTCTGCTCTTCCCCTACCTCAACAACGCCGTGCGGATGCTCGAGAACGGCACCGCCGGTCGCAACGACATCGACACCGCCATGAAGGGCGGCTGCAACTTCCCGATGGGCCCACTGGCCCTGCTCGACCTCGTTGGTCTCGACACCTCGCTGGCCATCCTCGATGCCCTCTACGAGGAGTTCCGCGACCCCAACTACGCCGCGATGCCGCTCCTGCGCCGCATGGTCACGGCCGGCCACCTCGGTCGCAAGTCCGGACTCGGCTTCTACGACTACGCCAAGTAACCGCCGGCGGGGCGGTAGAACGGGCGGCGTGCCCGTCGAGCCGCCCGCATCGCCCTGGGAGTTTCCCGAGCCAGGCGCGCCGGGCACCAGTCCCGACGATCTGGTCGGGTTGGGCGCCGACCTCGAGCCGGGCACGCTGCTGGCCGCCTACCGGACGGGGCTGTTCCCGATGCCGCTCTCGCGGCGCCGGGGGATGGCCTGGTGGTCACCCGACCCCCGGGGCGTCATCCCGCTCGACGCGCTGGTGGTGTCGCGATCGCTGCGCCGCTCGTGCCGACGCTACGAGGTACGCGTCGATACCGCCTTCGACGACATGATCTCGGAGTGTTCCGACCCGAGACGCGATGGCGCATGGATCTCTCCGGACATCCGCCGGGCCTACCGGCAATTGCACGAGCTGGGTTGGGCCCACTCGATCGAGACCTGGGACGAAAGAGGCCGACTGGTCGGGGGGCTGTACGGCGTCCACATCGCAGGATTGTTCGCCGGCGAATCGATGTTCCACCACGCCACCGACGCCTCAAAGGTCGCTCTGGTCTCGCTCGTCGAACGCCTGCGGGACATCGGCGTGGTCCTGCTCGACGTGCAGTGGCTCACCCCCCACCTCACCACCCTCGGTGCGGTGGGGATCCCCCGCCGGGAGTACCTCGCCCGACTGCGCGAGGCCCTGACGGTGGAGAGCCAACCCTTCGGCTGACCTCCCTCCCATCACCGCCCGGTCGACCACCGCCCGTGCCGTTCCTGTGACTCCTCGTACTCGTCTTTGTTCAATTATTTCGGTGGTGTCACCCAACCTGCGTGACGCCATGGTCGTACGCGACCACGGATGCCGGTTCCCGAACTGCGACGCCCCCACCGCCTGGATCCACGCCCACCACCTCCAACACTGGGAGGAAGGCGGAACCACTGGCCTCGCCAACCTCGCTGGGCTCTGCGCCACCCACCACGGCGCCGTCCACCGCCACCACTGGCACCTCCACCTCGAACCCGACGGCACCCTCACCTTCACCCGACCCGACGGCCACACCCTCACCAGCCCACCCCCCAGACGACGGCGACCACCACCGCTCCCTCTCCACCACCCGCGTCTTCGTGGGCTCATCCCCGAGTTCCCAGAACTTGCCTCACCCCACAGGCCGGGCAGAGACCTCGAACCCGCACGAGAACCTCACCCCCGAGCCCAGACCCACAGCGCCGACCCCGCCGCCCTAGACGACTGCCCCGAGCCCAACGACCACGACACCGCCCTCCTGATCCGCGCCCGCATCGTCGACCTCGTCCACCACCACCACCACCGGCGACGAGCACCACACCCCCCACCCTCAGGGCTCGACGGGTGGCCCCACGCCGGTTGACCGGGGGTTACCGACCGGTCATCGTTGTGACAGCAGGAGCGATCTTGGGGAACGATTGGGGAATGGACGCACCAGCAGCGACGCCTCCCGCGACCCACCACGAGCGCGAACGGCCGTGGATGATGCGCACGTACTCGGGGCACTCCACGGCCAAGGCGTCCAACGAGCTGTACCGCACCAACCTGTCGAAGGGCCAGACCGGGCTGTCGATTGCCTTCGACCTGCCCACCCAGACCGGCTACGACCCCGACGATCCCCGGGCCCGAGGCGAGGTCGGCAAGGTCGGGGTGCCCGTGGCCCATCTCGGCCACATGCGCCAGCTCCTCGACGGCATACCCGTCGACGAGATGAACACCTCGATGACCATCAACGCCCCGGCGGCCTGGCTCCTCGGTCTCTATGTCGCCAACGCCACCGACCACGGTGTGCCCAGCGAGGCCCTACGGGGCACGACGCAGAACGACATCATCAAGGAGTACCTGTCACGCGGCACGTACATCTTCCCGCCGGAACCGTCGAAGCGGCTGATCGTCGACATGATCGCCTACTGCGCTCACCACGCCCCCAAGTGGAACCCGATGAACGTGTGCAGCTACCACCTCCAGGAGGCCGGCGCCACGCCGGTGCAGGAGATCGCCTTCTCGCTGGCCACCGCCATCGACGTCCTCGACGCCGTGCGCGACTCGGGACAGGTCGAACCCGATGACTTCCCCGCCGTCGTGGCGTCCACCTCCTTCTTCGTCAACGCCGGCATCCGGTTCGTCGAGGAGATGTGCAAGATGCGGGCCTTCACCGAGATGTGGGACCGGCTCACCCTCGAGCGCTACGGCGTCACCGACCCGAAGGCCCGCCGCTTCCGCTACGGCGTGCAGGTCAACTCGCTCGGGCTCACCGAGGCTCAGCCCGAGAACAACATCCAGCGCATCGTGCTGGAGATGCTGGCCGTCACCATGTCGAAGGACGCCCGGGCCCGGTCGGTGCAGCTCCCGGCCTGGAACGAGGCCCTCGGGCTTCCCCGCCCGTGGGACCAGCAATGGTCGCTGCGCATGCAGCAGGTGCTGGCCTTCGAGACCGACCTGCTCGAGTACGACGACCTCTTCGCCGGCAGCCATGTGGTCGAGGCCCGCACGGCCGAGTTGATCGACGCCGCCACCGCCGAGCTCGACGACGTGCTCGCCCTCGGTGGCGCCTTCCACGCCATCGACGAGCTCAAGGGCCGCCTCGTGGCGTCGCACACCGAGCGGGTGCGCAGCATCGAGTCCGGTGAGCTGGTGGTGGTGGGGGTGAACCGCTTCACCGAGACCGCGGAATCGCCCCTCGTCGGCGGGGAGAACATCCTCAAGGTCGACCCGGCGGTGGAGGCCGAGACGATCGCCGAGGTCGAACAGTGGCGCTCGACCCGCGACCACGACGCCGTGACCGCGGCGATCACCGAGCTGCGCCGGGTGGCCGGCACCGACGAGAACATCATGCCGGCCACCATCGCCCTCGCCCATGCTCGCGGCACCACCGGCGAGTGGGCCCAAACCCTGCGCGCCGTGTTCGGTGAGTACCGCGCCCCCACCGGCGTGGGCGCGGCCATCGGGGTCGGCGACCTGGGCCAAGGCCTGCGTGACGTCGCCGCCCGCGTGAAGGCGGCGCCGGGCGGCCCGCCGAGGCTCCTGGTGGCCAAGCCCGGGCTCGACGGGCACTCCAACGGCGCCGAGCAGATCGCGGTGGCGGCCCGGGACGCCGGCATGGAGGTCATCTACCAGGGCATCCGTCTCACCCCCGAACAGATCGCGGCCGTGGCCCGCGACGAAGACGTGGAGGTCGTGGGTCTCTCGATCCTGTCCGGGAGTCACCTCCAGTTGGTCCCCGAGGTGGTCATGCGCCTGCGGGCCGAAGGGGTGGACGCCCCCGTGGTGGTGGGCGGCATCATCCCCGACGAGGACGCCGAGGTGCTGCTGGCCGCCGGCGTGTCGAGGGTGTACACGCCGAAGGACTTCGAGCTGGCCCGGATCATGGGCGACATCGCCGACCTGGCCCTGAGCCGGCGCTGAGCCCGCCCCGATCGCCTGACTCGGATTCGCGCGAGCCTCTGGCAATGTCGACGCCCCGTCGGGCTCGCCATGGTGGCGGGCGTCCTCGGGGCGGGCGCCGGCGCCCTGGCCCTGACCCTGGTGAACCACAACCGCTTTGCGGTCAGCCAGGCCCGCCTGGCCCGGGCCGAGGCCGCCCTCGATCAGCTCCGACGCGAGCTGAGTAGGGCCACGGAAGCCCGCGAGGACGCCGAGGCCCGACTCGAGTGGCGCACCACGTTCACCGCCCGACAACGCTCGACCGCAGCCATCACCGCCACGATCCGCAAGGCCGAAGAGGCCTTTCGCCTCCGCGACGGCGTGTTCGCTCTCCTGCTCGAGGACACCACCGACGCCGGGGCCACTTGGACCGCCGAGCGGGTCCGCATGGCTGTCATCGAGGTCGAGTCCGATGCCGTGATGTGGGCCGGTGTGGCCTGCTACCCCGCCCACGGCCTCACCACCGAAGAGGTACTCGACCGGGCCGACACGGCGCTCGACAACGCCCGCGAGTGGCGCCAGCACCGCATCGAGGTCGCCCCCTCCGAAGGATGACGGGCCCTCCTGGGTACAACGTTGCTCGGTGCGCTCACGAATCGGGCATCGAGCCGTAGACGATCGGCGACGTCATGGGCGCGGCCCATCGGCCATACTCAATCGATGGGCGAATTTGGGGGGGCGATGACCAGACCCACGATGCAGCCGCGATCGTCATGCTGCTCGCCGGCCTGTCGTTCGGACCCGCGGCGTCTGCCGCGCCCGGGGTCGTCGCCCTCGCCGCCGTGGCGTTGACCGACCCCGCCACTTTGCCCAGCGGAGCACTCAGCGCCGCGGTCACTCTCGTGTTCCGCTCCGCCAGGCCACCGACGAGCCCATCCTCGAGCCCCGACGCGACAACCCCGCTGGTCACCCCCCGCTTCGCCGGCTGACTCAATCGTCGTCGAGCTCGGCCAGCACCTCGGCCGTATCGGCACCCAAGGCCCGAGCGGGGAACCGCACCCGGCCCGGGGTGGCCGACAAGCGGGCGATGACGTTCTGCATCATCACCCCGTCGACGTCGATCAGCGCGCCTCGCGCCTGTATGTGAGGGTCCGAGGCCACGTCGCGCTGGCCGTACACCGGCGCCGCCGCGGCGTGAGCGGCCTCGGCCTCGGCCAGCACCTCCTCCATCGACCGCTTCGCCACCCACGCCGCCACCAGGTCGTCGATCTCCGCCCGGTGGGCCACCCGGCCCTCGAAGCTGTGGAAGCGCTCGTCGTCGCCGGCACCGATCAGGGTCATCATGCGCCGCGCCACCGGCTCGGCGGTGGTGCTGATGGCCACCCAGCGGCCGTCGGCGCAGCGGTAGGTGCCCCGAGGCACGCTGTAGGGGATGCCGGCACCCAGCCGAGGCTGTTCGTAGCCGAGCATCGCCCACGCCGACGGCAGGGCCCCCATGAGCTGGAGCATCGTCTCGAGCAGGTTCACGTCGACCACCTGGCCCACCCCGGAGTGCACGGCCACCATGGTGGCGAAGGCGGCCACGATGGCAGTGACCTCATCGGTGAGGGCGATGGGTGGGAGCAGGGGCTGGCCGTCGGGCTCGCCGTTGACCGCGGCGAACCCCGACAGCGCCTCGGCCAGCGTGGCGAAGCCCGGGCGGGCGGCGTAGGGGCCGGTCTGCCCGAAGCCGGTGACCCGGGTGATCACCAGCGTCGGGTGCGCGGCGATGAGCTCGTCGGGTACCAGGCCGAGGGCTTCGAGCTTGCCGGGGCGCATGTTCTCGACCAGCACGTCGGCGGTGGCCACCAGCCGGTGCAGATGGCGGCGGCCCTCGTCGGTGGCCAGGTCGAGCACCACGCTGCGCTTGCCCCGACCGACCAGCTTCCAGAACAGGGTCACGTCGTCGGCGGGGTCGCGCCACCCCAGCGAGCGCACGGTGTCCCCCGTTACGGGACGTTCCACCTTCACCACGTCGGCCCCGAAGTCGGCCAGGTGACGCGCGCAACCGGGCCCGGCCAGCACGGTGGAGAGGTCGATCACCCGCAGATCAGCGAGCGGAAGGGGCGAAGCCTCGGTGGTCACGCCGGGGTGGCCGCCATGGCGAAGCAGCGATCGCCGAGCTCACCGACCGTCGGGTCGACAAGCCGGCCGATGGTCCTGCTCAGCGCCACGAGACCGTTGCTGCGCAGGGTCCCCATGGGCCCCTGTTCACGGCCGGGCGCGGCGAGAAGGCACCGGGCGCGACCACCAGCGGCCCGAGAAGCGCCAGCGGGGCGGGTCGGCCCGGTCGTCGCCGCCGGCGACCACCAACCGGGGCCACCCGACCTCTAGAGCGGCGGCGATGGCCACCGCCTCCTCGACCGTCGGCACCGGCCGGATGGCACTCACTCGCGGGGCCATCTCGACGGGCCCACTCACAGCGGAACGTTGCCGTGCTTGCGCTGCGGAAGCTCTTCGCGCTTCGACTTGAGCATCTCGAAGCCGGCCACCACCTTGCGTCGGGTCTCGGCCGGGTCGATGACGTCGTCGACGAACCCTCGCTCGGCGGCGACGTAGGGGTTGGCGTAGCGCTCGGTGTAGTCGTCCACCAGCTCGGCGCGCCGCTTCACCGGGTCGGCCGAGCCCTCGAGCTCACGGCGGTACAGGATCTCGACGGCGCCCTGCGGGCCCATGACCGCCAGCTCTGCGGACGGCCAGGCAAAGGCCAGGTCGGCGCCGATCGACTTGGAGTTCATGACGACGTAGGCGCCCCCGTAGGCCTTGCGGGTGATGATCTGGATGCGAGGAACGGTGGCCTCGCAGAAGGCGTAGAGGAGCTTGGCGCCGTGGCGGATGATGCCGCCGTACTCCTGGTCGACGCCGGGCAGGAAGCCGGGCACGTCGACGAAGGTGAGCAGAGGGATGTTGAAGGCATCGCACGTGCGCACGAACCGGGCGGCCTTCTCGGCCGACTCGATGTCGAGCACCCCGGCGAGGACCATCGGTTGGTTGCCCACGACACCGACGGGCTGGCCGTTGATGCGGGAGAACCCGCACACGATGCTGCCGGCCCACCGGGGGAAGTACTCGAAGAAATCGCCGTCGTCGACCACCGACTCGATGACCTTGTGCATGTCGTAGGGCACGTTCGGGCTGTCGGGCATGAGGTCGACCAGCTCGGGGCACAGGCGATCGGGCGCATCGGCCGGCACGTCGATCGGGGGCATCTCGAGGTTGTTGGACGGCAGGAAGCCGAACAGGTACCGCACGTCGTCGAGGCACGACTTCTCGTCGGGCGACACGAAGGTGGCCACCCCGCTCTTGGTGGCGTGGCTCTTGGCCCCGCCCAGCTCCTCGAGCGTGACCTCCTCCCCGGTCACCGTCTTCACCACGTCGGGACCGGTGATGAACATGTGAGAGGTCTGGTCGACCATGAAGATGAAGTCGGTCATGGCCGGGCTGTACACCGCACCTCCGGCGCACGGGCCGAGGATCACCGAGATCTGCGGGGTGACCCCCGAGGCCAGCACGTTGCGGTGGAAGATGCCGCCGTAGCTGGCCAGCGACACCACGCCTTCCTGGATGCGGGCACCGGCGCCGTCGTTGAGCCCGATGAGCGGGGCCCCGACGGAGAGGGCGAGGTCCATGACCTTGTGGATCTTCTCGGCGAAGACCTCACCGAGCGCACCCCCGAACACGGTGAAGTCCTGCGAGAAGATGAAGACCTTGCGGCCGTCGATGGTGCCCCAGCCGGTGACGACACCGTCGCTGTAGGGACGCCCCTCGATGCCGCTGTCGTGGGCCCGGTGGCGGGCCAGCATGTCGAGCTCGTGGAACGACCCCTCGTCGAGCAGGTAGTCGATGCGCTCGCGGGCCAACAACTTTCCCTTGGAGTGCTGGCGCTCGACCGACCGCTCCGAGCCCGCGTGGAGCGCCTGTTCCTTGCGCTCACCGAGATCTGCGAGCCGGTCCTGCATGGTTCGTTCCGACATGGCGACAATCCTACCGACCGCCCGGTGGCCCATCGAACGGCCGATCCCCGGCGGTACGGTTCAGGCCGTGGACCTTACCGTCATGCCGCCGGTGTCACCGATGTTGGCCAAGGTGAAGCACCAGCGCACCGCCGACGTGGCGATCGCCGGGTACCGACGCCAGAGGAGCGGCGACGGCATCGGGTCGCTGCTGCTGGGGTTGTACGACGACGGCGACACCCTGCACCATGTCGGGGTGGCCACGTCGTTCACCGCCGCCCGCCGGGCCGAGTTGGTGGCCGAGGTGGCCTACGAGCACCTCCAGGGCCACCGCTTTCGTCACGCCACCCGCCTGGTGCGCTTCCGCCCCGACCGCGAGCCGGCGTCGTGTACGTACGACCAGCTCGAACAGGTCGTGCCCTACGAGCTGCACCGCATCTTCGCCCTCTGACGACCCACCACCAGCGAACTCGTGTTGAAGATGCGCGCCGAGCGCGAGAAATCATCACCGGATTCGGATGGGTGGGTCGGGTGGGTCGAGTGGGTCAGGTCAGGCGGGGCGGGCGCGGCTGGGCTGGACCCGCGGGGGCTCACCAGCCTGCTTCGGGAAGTTCGGGGGCCACGGGGCGTCGCCCAGCCCGCCGGCCTCGTCGCGGACGGCGAGATCCAGGAGCGGCTCCAGCGAGAAGGCCCGCTCGTCCATGGGGGCCTCGAGATCGCCCACCTCGGCCCAGCGGGCGGGCATCGACGCCAGGGTGAAGTCGCCCAACTCGACCGCGTCGAGCTCGTCCCAGCGGAAGGGGGCCGACACCCGACCCTCCGGGTTGTTGCGCACCGAGTACACCGACGCCACCGTGCGGTCGCGGGCGTTCTGGTTGTAGTCGAGGAAGACGGTGTCGCCTCGCTCCTCCTTCCACCATTTCGACGTGGCCAGGTGCGGCAACCGCCGCTCCACCTCACGGGCCAGCGCCAGCGCGGCCCGGCGCACGCCGAGGAAGTCCCATCGAGGCGCGATGCGCTCATTGACGTGGATGCCCCGAGAACCCGAGGTCGTCGGCCAGCCGACCATCCCGTGCTCGACCAGCACGTCGCGTACCACGGCGGCCACGTCACGCACCGCCGAGAACGACACCCCGCAGGGCACCCCCGCCGACCAACAGGTGGTGCCGGACGAGATCGAGCTTGGTCTCACCCCGGGCCGAGAAGGACACCTTGTCGGGGTTGGTGACCTTCACCTCGCGCCCCGTCACCTCCACCATGGTGAACGGGCTGGCCATGCGCCGAGGGTAGGGGTCGCGGTACCGCCGGGCCGACGATCACCTCTGGCGTCACGTTCTCGGCGACGGACCCGGGATGGCGACTGTGGCGGCCGGCGGGTGTCGCTCGACACCGCCACGTCGTACGCTGTGCGAGGACACGGTCGCTGCTATGGGCAGCAACCCCTCGGAAAGGTCGAACCATGGGTGCACCCGAGATCCTGATCGGTCTCCTCGTCATCTTGTTGCTGTTCGGGGCCACCAAGCTGCCGAAGCTGGCCCGCTCGCTCGGCTCGGCCAAGGGCGAGTTCGAAAAGGGCATCAAGGACGGCGAGAAGTTGTCCGACGATTCCAAGACCGATCCGAAGGCCTGAGCACCAACCCGGCTACCCCGCCGGCGGAAAGGAACACCCATGAACCTCGGCGCACCGGAGATCCTGATCGGACTCCTGGTCATCGCCCTGCTGTTCGGCAGCACCAAGCTGCCGAAGCTGGCCCGCTCGCTCGGCTCGGCCAAGGGCGAGTTCGAAAAGGGCATCAAGGACGGCGAGAAGCTGTCGGTGGACGCCAAAATGGACGAGGCCAAGAAAGACGAAGCGACCGAGGAAGAAGCCAAGAAGGACGTCGCTCCCGAGAGCTGAGGCTTCCGCCACGGGCTCGAGCGCCGAGACGCTAGGCACGGTGTCGGGGCCGGAGGGCCGGCCGAGCGAGCGGGGACCCGCTCAAGAGCGACCCCGAGCCAGCCGCTCGACCCGAGCGGCGAGGCCGGGAGCATCGAGCGACCGAGCCCGCGTCGCGAAGTCAGGGGTCGGACCGGTCCACCGCAGTTCGCCCACGTCGGTGATGGTGGGGGCGTCGGTCTCGATGGTGGCGATGCGCCGGAAGAGCAGCGCCTCGTCGAAGTGGTCGTGGAGCGTGAGGGCCAACTTGGCGCCGCTGCGCACGCTCACCTCCCAGTCGCCGGCCAGGCGGGGGATGTCCTCGAGGCGCTC
>Ga0209491_10000161_pt1 | contig 124893 bp, 102 predicted proteins | sample BON02_FD_187213 | JGI IMG/M metagenome (GOLD analysis project Ga0209491, IMG submission 187213) | Freshwater microbial communities from Lake Bonney liftoff mats and glacier meltwater in Antarctica - BON-02 (SPAdes) (version 2) | ecosystem: Environmental > Aquatic > Freshwater > Ice > Glacier... | reverse complement strand
TTTTTCAGAATTTGCCTGTTACGTACCATGTAACCGACTATCTCAACGCCATCCTCAACTATCCGGCATTCGGCACATCGTATTACAACAACATGATAAATCAGCTGATGAGTTTGGGCTATGTTTCGGGAGGCTGGAATTACACTGTGGGTGAGCATCACATATATGGCAGCGCACGTATTGGCGTCCATCAAACTGCTATTTTGCTTCGCACCCGGTATGCGAGTGGAGATATTTTCATAACTTTGGAAGACGTGGAATACACATCGCTATACCGAGGCAAGCGCCATTATGAACTCAGCAACCACTTAGGCAACGTTCAGGTAGTAGTGTCTGATAAACGAATCTCGGTATGCGACAGTGAATTAGAGGTGGAATACTTTAAGGCTGAGGTGCTTAGCGCGGTTGACTATTATCCTTTCGGTATGATGATGCCGGATAGGCAATACTACGCTTCTAACGATTCTTCGAATTACCGGTACGGGTTTAACGGGCAGGAGAAGGATAATGAGCTGTCAGGCATTGGTAACTCTGTTTCTTTCAAGTATCGGGTACATGATACTAGGTTGGGGAGATTTTTGAGTGTTGATCCCCTTGAACATCTATATTGTTGGAATTCGACCTATGCTTTTGCAGAAAATACGCCGATAGCTTGTATTGATTTGGAGGGGAAAGAGAAATACATTGCGACAGGACCTGATGCTGATGGATTTGTTCAAATTACTTTAGTGTCAGATCAAACTATTACGCAACAACAATCGGCGAATATGCCGCTCGTTTCGTGGGATGAAGGAAAAACGTTCACCAATGATTTTAAATATACCAAGTTACAGTTTGTATTTGGATCTACCTACTTTGAGAATCAACAGCTATATACAGATACGGATGATAAAGGAAATGACGTCAAACCAACTCAATTAAATACAGGAGGAAACCCTGAGACGGCAAATGGGGGTGGTCCAAATCGTCCACCAGCTTATTGGAAACCAATAAACGTTAGTTCAGATTCAAGGACCCATCAGGTTCAAGAAAAATTTGCAACGACATTCGGTGGGTTTGCATTTGGTGAGGCGACAGAGACCTCTGAGTCCGTAACTTATGTGGCTGGGGTAAGTGCAACGGGCACATTCACTTATAATATGGGGAGTTCTGCTTATCCTGGTCAAGTTTGGGATATATCGATATCAGACCAAAGTGGTAATGTTCTATTATCCATGACCGGGGTAAATACAGGAGGCGCGGATTTGACGCAAGATGTTTCGGGTGTTTTAGGAGTTGGAACACAAACCTTGACCGTTAACGTTAAACCCTCATCAACAAGTGTCATTCCTTCAGGATCAGCTGCATATGCTACAAACTACTCTTTTAATTTAGAAATAAATGCAACTAACGTAGACCCAAAATGATGACAAGCAGGATATGTACAGGTTGTATTTTTCTATTGTTCTTTTTTGCCTCAAAGGCGCAAATAAATGATGGGCGTATGTGGTTTTGTGATGAGTGTTCCGTTAAAATAGTCGGTAAACTAATTCAAATTCCACGTGATGGTTCCATTTGGAAAGCGAAGTCCAATTGGCAACGAAAGGATTTTGATTTAGAGTTAAAATTTATTGATAGCGTTTCGTTTGAGTACACATTCACGGATAAATTCGGTGGCATTACTCATTACAATTGTGGGAAGGTTAATAATCTTGGTTCGTTAGTTTTCCAAGGCCTTGCGTGTAGTGTGAACAAAGATGGAGATACTATAACAAGGACGTATTTTAAAAACAATCTTCGGGATGGTCCTTTTTGGTCTTTTAACCCAGAAGATTCCACAGAAAGGTTTACTCAATACGAAGATGGATTGTGCCAAGGCTCCTACAAAATTATTAAGAAACAAAATATTTTTACGGACGGTCAATTTAAAGACGGAAGACGCGGTGGGGTATGGAAATATTATGAGAATGGAAAATTGATGTGCAAGGGCCAGTATTCTGGTGAGTTATATGAAGGATGGATGCCTGACTTAAGTGGGGTATTTAGTGACGGAGGTCTGGTGGGCGTCCTCATTCCTGTAAGATTAGGAAAATGGTATTTCTATGATTCAAGAGGGAAATTGGTCAGGATTGAATTATATTCAAAATCGGGCTATCTGAAGCGAACCGTATATCGTTCGAAGTTTCGCAGGTCTCCAAAGATTGAAGGGCTCATATCAAGAGAGGTAAATTTATGATATTTTCAGCGTGGGTGTCCAGCAGTGCATAACGCACCCACGACCAACACTATGTGAAGACGGGATTTTCAACGATAAGAGCATGGAAAAGGCGCGTACAAATGTTCGTCTAAACTGTTGAATCACTTCTGCCGTTTCCTCCTCATCCGGTGTTCGCACTCGGAATCAGACATCTCACTTCACATCCTGCAAAACATTAGAGAGGGCATCTTTTAGTTTACGTTTACCAACAAAGGCATCGAGCATACTGCAGAGGGTATTTTTTTCATTGTCGGCGAGGCTCTCAATGAGGGCAACTTTTTCCATTACTGACTATACTGGGCCACTCATTCCGGAGTAAACTGGGCCACCAATTCCGGAGCAAACTGGGCCACTTTTAAGGCCTAATTTTTCTGGGTATTTGGCATTATTTCGGAGACTGACATTCCAGAGTAAACTGGGCCACTAAATTTGAGAATGTAAAAATGGTGACGAACTGCGAATTATTCGATTTGCTCCAGGGCTAAAATCTGAAACCAAGGAATTTGAATTATCGGAAAAGGATTTTATAGTGCGGACTTTTTAACCGGGATTTCGCGGATAATAGCAAAGTAATATAGACACCTAACCCGTTCTTAATGGCTATGCGGGACCAAAACCCCTTCTTTATCTGATAATCTGGCCATCTAATAATCTGTTTGTCTGACAATTTGTTTGTCTGGCAATCTCGAAAACCCGCCTTTACCCTTCGGTTCCGCTACGCTTCACACAGGGTGACGGCTTTACTGGATAATATTTCATCGGCCGCGAAACCGTGGTCCGTTGACTAATTCTGTCAACGGTTAACAGTGTATTTGCTGCCGCTTATGACCGCTGGTGTGATTTTCTTTCCTCCAGGAAACAGTAGTCTGTTGACTTATGTCATACCCCAAACGACACTTCGACAGGCCCTTCGGAAAGCTCAGGAACCACTCAGTGACCGGTGTTTTTTCAGCGATGGTCCATGGTCTATTGTCCTTTTTGCCTTGGTCCGTCTACTTTTTCAGCTATGGTCTATGGTCAATCGTCTATGGACTAGTAAGCTCTCTCATGAACGCCTTCCATGAAATTCACAAAGGCCTTATTCACCACGCGGAAACCTCCGGGTGTTGGGAAATTACCGGAGAAATACCAATCGCCTTTATCATTCGGACAGGCTTGGTGAAGGTCTTCGATGGTTTGGTAGATGATTTCTACTTCAGCATCAATATCTTCAGGAGTAATGATTTCTGCAATCTTAGCGGAAATCTGCTGGTCGCTGAAAAGGGCATAAACATCTTGAACCATATTTCGCATTTCTGGCTCCGGTTTTAGGAGTTCGAGTTTGGCTTTTTCATAAGCCTCATCCAATTTATGCTCCATATTGTTTTCTTCCAAGAGCTTCAAAAGGGCTTGGAAGGCCACAAAATCCTTCATCTTGCTCATGTCGATACCGTAACAATCTGGGTAGCGAATTTGAGGGGCGGAAGAAAGGACAATAATCTTCTTTGGTTTCAAACGATCTAAGATGCGGAGAATGCTCAACTTCAAAGTTGTACCGCGAACAATAGAATCATCAATCACTACCAAAGTATCAATACCCGGGCGGATAACGCCGTAAGTGACATCGTAAACGTGGCCCACCATGTCATCTCGATGTTGATCGGCGGTGATAAAGGTGCGGAGTTTTACATCCTTGATGGCAATCTTCTCACGACGTGGGTGAAGCGCTAAAATACGTTCCAACTCTTTTTCGCTGATAGAAGCGCCATGTTTCAGGATTTGTTCCTTTTTATAGGTATTCAAATATTCCTGCAAGCCGTCAATCATTCCATAGAAGGAAGTAGAGGCGGTATTTGGAATATACGAGAATACGGTGTTTTCAAAATCGTTATTGATGCTCTTGCGAACACGTTTGGAGATTAATCTCCCCAATTCTTTGCGCTCTTTATAGATGGACGCATCGTTTCCTCTGGAGAAATAGATTCGCTCGAAGGAACAGCTCAGTCTTTCCGTTGGGGTTAGGATATTTTCCTCACTGACAGTTCCATCACGTTTGATGATTAAGGCATTTCCTGGTCCGATTTCTTTGATCGTTTCAAGCGGTACATTAAAGGCTGTTTGAATCGCTGGACGCTCGCTGGTTACAACCGTAACCTCTTCATCATCATAATAGAAAGCTGGACGAATTCCTGCTGGGTCGCGCAAAACGAAGGTGTCTCCTTGTCCGATCATTCCCACCATGGAATATCCACCGTCGATGTTTTTGAACGAACGTTTAAGAATGCGAACCACATCAAGATTGGATGCAATAAGCTGACTGATTTCATCACTCGAATAGCCGAGATTCCGGTATTCGTCAAAAAGAAGTTGGTTTTCATCATCCAAAAAGTGACCTATTTTTTCCATCATCAATACTGAATCAGACTTCTCTTTTGGGTGCTGACCGATTTCTAATAATTGATTAAAAAGCTCATCAACATTGGTCAGGTTAAAGTTTCCTGCTAAAACCAAGTTTCTGTTTTGCCAGTTATTTTGGCGTAGGAAAGGATGACAGTTTTCAATGGTATTTTTCGCGTAGGTTCCGTAACGCAGGTGGCCTAAGATCAGTTCACCAATAAATGGAACCTCGTTTTTGAGGTAAGTAGTGTCTTTGCGTTGATTGGCATCCAGCTGGTTAAAGTGGTTATGGATGTCTTTGAACACGGTGGCAATCGGGTTGTCGGAGTTCGAGCGAGTTCGGCTGATATAGCGTTTGCCTGCCGGGACATCGAGTTTGATCGTGGCGAGGCCAGCTCCGTCTTGTCCTCTATTTACCTGCTTAAGCATCAGCAAGTTCATTTTTTTAATCCCGTAGAAGGCACTTCCGTACTTTTCAAGATAAAAATCGAGCGGTTTTTTCAACCGGATGAATGCAATACCGCATTCGTGTTTAATCGAGTCACTCATGATGATTTCGTCTGCAAAGTTAACAATTCCTTTATGCCAAGGAAAGGTATGATATGCACATCATACCTGACAAATTGAATGCCCAAAACTATCTTTGTGGAATGAAGAGTATCGGAATTATTAATGGTCCTAATTTAAATCTACTAGGGAAGCGGGAACCCAGCGTTTATGGCAGTCAAACTTTTGAAGATTTTTTAGAGAAGCTCAGAGCAGAATTTTCTCATTATGATATTCAGTATTACCAAAGCAATATAGAAGGGGAACTCATCAATAAACTGCATGAATGGGGTTTTGTACTGGATGGAATTGTGCTGAATGCTGGCGGATATACCCATACATCAGTGGCTTTAGGTGATGCGGTTGCTTCCATCGATACGCCCGTTATTGAAGTGCATCTATCCAATGTGCTCAATCGTGAAGAGTTTCGTCATGTTGACCATATTGCGCGAGCTTGCAAGGGTTCTATCATGGGCTTTGGCATGGATTCCTACCGTTTGGCCGTATTAGCCTTTGGGAATTAAAAGCAAAACATGCAATATTGAGCCATGATGAATCAATTGAAAGAAGCACTTGCCTATATTCAGTCAAGAACCGATCTCGCGCCACAAATAGGAATCATACTCGGCACGGGTTTGGGCAATTTGGTCAATCATATTGACATCACCTGCTCCATCGATTATAAAGACATTCCTCATTTTCCAATCAGCACTGTTGAAACACATTCTGGGAAATTGATATTCGGTCATTTAGAAGGAAAGGCGATAGTGGCCATGCAAGGACGCTTTCATTTTTATGAAGGATATTCCATGCAACAAGTGACCTATCCGGTTCGGGTCATGAAGCTTTTGGGCATTGAGAAATTATTGATCTCCAATATCGCTGGCGGCATCAACCCAAACTATGAATTGGCCGATTTGATGATAATCGAAGATCATATCAACCTGCAGCCCGACAATCCCTTACTTGGAATAAATATCGATGAGCTAGGTCCACGTTGGCCCGATATGTTCGAAGCCTACGACCGCAATATGATTGATTCTGCGCTGAAATTTGGCAAGGAGCAAGCTATTCCGATGCACGAGGGCGTCTATGTTAGTGTTGTCGGTCCTAACCTAGAAACCCGCGCCGAATACCGCTACCTCGCCCGTATTGGCGCCGATGCAGTGGGCATGTCAACCGTTCCAGAAGTGATAGTCGCGCGCCATATGAATATTCCGGTTTTTGCCGTTTCTGTGATTAGTGATCTCTGCTATGCTCCATTGTTGAAACCCGCTAATATTCTTGAACTTTTGGAGGCTGCTGATACGGCTCAGCCGCGATTAACGGCCTTGTTTTCTATGTTGGTGCGGGAACATAAATAACGCTATAATATTTTCGTCAAGCGCGTATAGAAACGCGTAAGAGTAATTTAAAAGTTATAGCCCTAAATATACTGTCAATTAGACTTTTTATATAAATTGAATTAAAATAAAAACAAACCTATGGATACTTTGAACAATCAAAAACCACCAAAAACCTGGCTGGTGGAATCAATTCTTGCGACACTTTTTTGTTGTTTGCCTTTTGGAATTGCAGGAATTGTAAATGCCTCGAAAGTAGAAACAAGATTCTATGCTGGAGATATTGACGGTGCCAATAGAGCATCTGCAGAAGCTAAAAAATGGACCATGGTTAGCCTTTGGATAGGCTTGGCAGTCATTGTCGTTTATGGAATCATGATGGTATTAGGCCTTGGAGTTGCACGTTAAACTTTTAACGAGATGGATTTTAGCTCTTGTTTTCGTTTTGCTTCTTGGCTTCGTTTACAAGAGCTTTGATCCTTCAACTAGTCTGCTTTTTCCCCCTTGTCCTTTTCGTGTAGTTACAGGCCTTGATTGTCCGGGCTGCGGCTCGCAACGTGCAGCGCATGATTTGCTCAATGGAGATGTTGTGGCGGCTTTTGAGCATAACCAACTATTGGTCACAGCCTTGCCTTATTTGTTAATCGGTTTTCTGTTTGAATTTATTCCTGTCCCCAATCAGAAAATGCTAATATGGCGCAAACGACTCTTTGGAGTAAAGGCCATTTACCTTATCACTCTTTTAGTGCTGGCATTTTGGATTATTAGAAATTTGTAGCTTGGATAAGTCACCAATTTCCTCTTATGAAGTTTCCGTTGTGGCATTTTAAAATCAAAACGTATACTTGCTAGGTGAGAACTCGAATTGCGGCATCCTCCATCCTTTTTTATATTCTCCTATTACTACACCTCTTTGTAGTGATTGAACCATCGGCTTTTGTAAGTCATGATGGTCCCTCACATCTATACAATGCACATATACTAAATGAGCTGCTTTTTTCGGATAATTCAATCTATCATAACTACCATGCGATAAATCCGAATTGGTTACAGCCCAATCTTAGTGGGTATGTCTTGCTCTGTTTCTTTCAGCTTTTTCTTCCGTTTTTATGGGCGGAAAAGCTTACCGTTGCTTGCTATATGCTCCTTATGGCGCTCGGGTTTCGTGCCTATTTGAAAGTGAGTGTTGCAGATTGGTCATGGAAATCAGTTTTGATTTTTCCCTTTCTATTAAATGCGGTGCTCTTTTGGGGCTTCTATAATTTTTTACTAGGGCTAGGTCTTTTTTTTTGTATGATAGCCGTCTACGAAAAATACCGTCCCAATTTTAAATGGAATCATCTGATTGTATTGGTGCTTTTAAGTCTTGCAGTAGTCTATTCGCATGCCCTCGTTTTTATTTTTGGAGTTATTTATATTGGCGTTCGTGAGTTAATTAGTATTTATTCCTCAGCCAAAAATGCAGGCGCCTCCATCTTAAGCTCACTCAAACGGTCACTATTTATGTTTCCTGGAGGCGCGCTCCTGCTTGTCTATTTTTTGAATAAGCATGAAGAGCAGGATGGTTTTTTGCATTATGATTTTGTGAGTCGGCTCGATCGAATCAACTTTAAAATTGAATCGCTCTCTTTTGCAGGGTATTCCGAAGGAAGCTTTGTGGTGCCGATGTATGCGGTATTCATCATCCTCTCCATTATGAGAACGGTGCAATTAACAAAAGCTAAAAAGTGGAAGCCGCATCATCATGGATTCTTGGTTGTATTTTTTATTCTGGCAGTACTTTTTACACCCGATGCTGCCTCCGGCGGAAGTATTATTGTTTTGCGATTGAACCTCATGTTCTTCTTGTTTTGGCTTGTTTGGATTGCTGGAATGAGTTTGAATAAATGGTCGCGTGGACTTTTAATATTTTATAGTTTGTGCACCATAGGATTACTGAATACGCGCTACCTGCTGATCAAAACAGCCTCCCTTCAATGTGAGCATATTATCCGAGCAAGTGAACCAATAATGAAACCCGGAACGGTCTTTTCTACCGTTTATTTTAAACCAATCCATCCCTTTATTGGTCCGTACCAAATCCATTGCTACTTTGAATTATTGAGCAATATTGATCATTATGCCGCCTTGGCCCATCGCAGTGTGAGCCTACATAATTATGAGGCCGATCGTTTGATTGAGAATTCTTATTTCCCAGTTATTTGGAAAGATACGGCGGCATTTAAGACGCATCTTTTACAGCATAACGGCAAGTCTCTGGAGTATCTAGATATAGAAAAGTTCATTTCAAAAACGGGCGTCATTCCTGCCGTACAAATAAGGATAGGAGAGAACTCCAGCGGATATGAGGAGGCTTGGGATCCAAAATCACGCTACCAGCTTCAAAGCAAAGACAGTATCGGACTTCTAGAATTCTATTCATCAAACTAGGTACTCGCTGCGCTGTGGTACTTTGTGGCGTGCTTGTTATTCTTGCTATATTCAATACCTTACGCGATAAGCCTGCCTTGCTTCTGCTCCTCCTAATCTGGCGAAAGCAATGGTCCGTCGACTTTTCTGCCATGGTCTATGGTCTATGGTCTCCTTTGCCGTGGTCCGCTGACTGTCAACTGCGGACCTATACCACCACCACCTGCCAAAAAGCTTCAAAAGATTTCCCGGGCTCTAATATATGAATTCCCGCTCTTTCTTCTAATTCTGTGGCTCCTTCAGTGGAGTCGGCATACCCATGCCAAGGCTCCAAGCAGAGGAAATCACGGCAGCCTTTTTTGGTCCAAATGCCAAGGTCTTCAAAGCCGCCAAACTGTATTTCTAAGTCCATGCCTCCACCTTGAAGACGAATTTGTTTGCTATGAATGTTTTTAAATACAATGGCATCCAGGTCGAAGCGCTCGGAGTAGATGTCTAGATTGCTTCCCGTACCCAAGTCACGTATTTCTCCATTAAATAGGCCATCCTGCAAAAGGTGACGTTCGAAACTTTCTGCTTCCGAAAATTGAATATTCAAATCATCAAAAGATTCGGCAGGAGTCAAAAACCCGGGATGTGCGCCAAGGGCAAAAGGTAAGGGTCGATTGCCAGGGTTAAACACTTCATAACGCAGGTGAACGCCTTTTTTTAGCAAGGTGTACGTGAGGTGCAACTCAAAGGGGAAGGGGAAATTTTGTAGACTTTCGCCTGTATCAAATAAGGTAAAATGCAGGGAGTTTTCGCTTGATTTACTTTCATCAAATTGAAACTGGCTATCTCGAGCAAAGCCATGTTGCGACATGGGATAACTCTTCCCATCCACCATAAATTGATTGTCCCGGCTTTTTCCTACAAAAGGAAATAATACCGGCGAATGCCTATTCCACCATTTAGGGTCTGCGGTCCAGAGACGTTCCTTTCCATCCACCATTAGGCTTTGGAGTTCTGCGCCCAATTCGTCAACCAGAATCTGGGTATTAGCGTTTTGTAATGGATGCTTCAAGTTGTGAGAAGTGTTTTTTTCTTCGAACAAAATACGCCCAAATAATGGATCCTTTATAGATGCCCGTTTTATTGGGTTTCAAATTCGCCCGACTTTCTTTTCGTTTGGCTATCCAATAGGGTAGTCCTGCATAAAAAAGAATATGGGCTTGTATTATGGCAATGGTATTTCCCCACTGACCGCCTACAATAAAGCGAATGCCAGCAAGTGCGTCCAGAAGGAATTTTATAGGTATTTTCCAAATAAGCTCGGCAATGCTCATATTCTTCACAATCGTGATCAGCGCATTCCTGAAATTGAGTCTCGTTTTACGCGGACTTTCTCGCGTGAGGGTTCCTCCACCTAGGTGATAAACGCGCGCATCCGGCACGCAGGTAACTTTATATCCACGGTTTTTTAATCGCCAACAGAAGTCAATCTCTTCCATATGCGCGAAGTAATCTCCATCTAAGCCTTCCATCTCTGTCCATACCTTGCTGCGAACAAAAAGCGCGGCTCCACTTGCCCAAAATACTTCACGAATAGCATTGTATTGACCCTGGTCTTTTTCGCATTCATCAAAGATTCGTCCGCGGCAAAAAGGATAACCAAAGCGGTCGATAAAACCTCCAGAGGCTCCTGCATATTCAAACAGATGTCCTTCCTTATAGCTTAAAAGTTTCGGCATGGAAGCAGCCACTTGCTTATCCAATTCCATATGCTGAATAATGGGGTTCATCCAGCCGGGCGTGACTTCCACATCTGAATTCAGCAAGACAAAATAATCGCCATCAATGCCTTTCAGGCCTTCGTTATACCCGCCAGCGAAGCCTAAATTCTTAGGGAGGGAAACCACTCTCAGTTCAGGGTGATTGACTTTCAAGTGCTCAAGTGAATCATCGGTGCTGGCATTGTCGATGATAAGGACTTCATAATTGGGGTAGTCGGTATGCCAAACGGAGGGGAGAAATTTCTCGAGAAAATTCCGCGTATTATAATTAAGGATGGCAACAACTACTTTTGGGCTCATTTTTTAGGGACTTCAGCCTTATAAGGAATGAACACAAAACGCGCCGAAGCTCCGTAAATCACAAACAGGCAAATGAATTTTTTTGCGTCCTTGTATTGTTTCTCGAAAAAGGTCTTTTTATCTTCCGGTATCAGCGCTTTCTCATTAAACTCTTCCATGGTAGAAGCACTGATGCTCCAAACAGTTGCCATGTCGGTCTTGTCGAGAATCACTTCACCCACTTTTATTTCCTCTTGGTGGGCAATAAATATCGGGTGTTTCGAAAAGCCTTCTTTGATGATATCGTCCGAGGTTTCCCGAATCGACTCCTTCATTAATATTAGTTCACCGCGCAGGTGTTCGAGTTGCGCTTCCCACTCTTTATCAAGCATGCTTCAAAGTTAGTAAAACAACATTTTCTACGTGGTGTGTATGTGGAAACATATCAACCGGCTGTACTTTTTCTATTTGATAGAGGTCTTGCATCGAAGCCAAATCACGGGCTTGGGTGGCTGGATTGCAGCTCACATAAACAATCTTGGGTGCCTTTAAACGGAGTAACATATCGATTACTTCTGGGTGCATACCTGCCCGCGGTGGGTCGGTAATGATCACGTCTGGGCGGCCTTCGCGCGCTACAAACTCCTCATTCAAGATGTCTTTCATATCGCCGGCATAGAAGTTTACGTTTTCTATCGCATTGTATTTGGCATTGATCCAAGCGTCATCAATAGCCATCTCCACAAACTCAACACCCACCACTTTTTTGGCTTGATGGGCCACGTATAGGGCGATGCTTCCCGTTCCAGAATAGAGGTCGTATACCAACTCATTGCCCGTTAGTCCGGCAAACTCTTTCGTGATATCATACAATACCTTGGCTTGTGCCGTATTGGTTTGAAAAAAGCTTTTTGGTCCAATCTTAAACGTGAGTTCTCCTATTTTTTCCAAGATATGGTCCTTGCCGTGGAAGCATTGAATGTCTTGGTCGTAAAGGGTATCGTTTTTCTTGGTATTGATGGCGTACATCAAAGAGGTGATTTCTGGGAACGCATCGCGTAATGCCGAGAGGAAAATGGGGATCTCAGCATTTTCTTCACCAAATGCAACAATCACCATCCATTCACCCAAACTCGAATTACGGATGATCAAGGAACGCATCACCCCGCCATGATTTCTTAAATCGTAGAAGGAAAAACCCATATCCAAGGCCAATTTTTTCGCGAAACGGCGAATGGCATTCATGCGATCATCTTGCAAATAGCAGGTATTGATATCCAATATTTTATCGAAGCGTCCGGGTACATGAAAGCCAAGTCCTTCAATCGTTTCTATGTTTTCTTGGCCCATTTCTTCTTCCAAGAGGAAGCGTTGTTTGGTGAAACCGAAATCCAAACGATTTCTATACTGATACTGTTCTGCTGAGCCTTTGACCGGAAGCATTTCTGGGAAATCAAGATGACCTATTTTCTCAAAGTTTTCTTTTACTTGGTTGGCTTTAAAAGCAGTTTGGGCGGCATAATCAACATGTTGCCACTTGCATCCTCCACAAATTCCAAAATGACTGCACTTTGGTTCTACACGGTCTGGTCCTGGCTCATGGAGTTGAGCAATCTTTCCAAAAAGAATTCCTTTTCTTTTTTTGATGATTCGAATATCCGCTAAATCGCCTGGTGCGGCATGCGTTACAAAAATGGTTTTCCCATCAGCATGTGCGATACATTGACCTTCCGCTACCGCTTTTCCAATACGAACCTGTTCAAAAATTAACTGCTTCATTTCACTGCAAAGGTCTGCAAGCAAAAGCGATGCTGCAAATAATTATGAGTAAGCGCTTAAAAAGGACGGAGTGTGAATTTAGAAGAGTCGTATTGCCTGAGGGTATTTGGCGCTGAGACGACGAAAACGTATTTCTTTCAATAACCAACGCAAAGCTGCAATTACTAGGCCCAAAGCAATTGAGATAAGGAGCATTTGCAGGATGTCCAGGGTTTGAAATTCACTAATAATAAGAATTTGATTATGGAATACACGGGTAAGCAGAAAAAGGACAGCAAAGCTCAGGATGAGATACAATAATCCGTATATCATCCAAAATCTTAAGAATCCCCGTTTGCGTATTTTGCTCCAGTTAGATAGCCAGCGCTTATTCCTAATGTCCCTTTTTGAATCCATTGAAGGCAACGCATCAATCAGTGCGTTGACCAAATATACGGATTATCATATAAATCCCAAGAAAGCCTAGGGGGTAAAGAACCCAAGTAGGAGCGCCAAAGGAAGACGGCACAGTTCCAATAAAAACCGAAATGGCTCCAACCGTCAAAGCGTACGGCATTTGCGTGCGCACATGTCCGAGATGGTTGCATGAGGTGGCCAAAGAACTCAGAATAGTCGTATCGGAAATAGGACTACAATGGTCGCCCAGAACGGAGCCGGCCAATACGCATGACACCACATTAAAGAAAATACGTAACACGGCCTCGGGTTCCATGCCTTGCTCCATGCATAAGAGCCAAACTGCCGGAAGTAGCATGGGATAGAGAATGGCCATGGTGCTCCAAGAAGAGCCCGTTGAGAAGGAAACTAAGGCGGCAAGTAAAAAGGTAAGGGCCGGAAACCAAAGTGGATTAGCATTAATCGCTTGCAAACTACTGGTAATAAAAGTAGCCGTTTCGAGGTATTCGGTGAGGGAAGATAAGGTCCAAGCTAAGCAAAGAATCACCACGGCATTGAGCATAAAACCGAAGCCTTTGAGCACGGTATTTAAGCTATCTTGAAGTTTTAAAATACGCTGGGTCACACTCAATAAAATGCTCACAGACAAAGCCGCAACCGATGACCAAAGAAGGGCTTTATACGAATCAGCATTGCCGATAACGCTTGACAAGCGGGTCCAAAATCCTTTATCGGGATTGTTCCAAAGAGCATCGGAATAGCCGGTAATCCATAATCCCGCAAGCGTTCCGAAAATTAAAACCAATACAGGTATGATGGCATTAAAGGCGCGTTTTGGGGCATTTGGGTCGGGATCGAGGGAGGTGATTTCTTCGCTCTCAGCCACATCATCATTTAATTCACTTGCATTCCGTGCACGAAGCTCTGCATGCAACATGGGGCCGAAGTCTTTCTTGCTGCGGATGAGTAACCACATGAAAAAGAGGGTGAAGATGGGATAGAAAGCAAATTGTAAGGATGACATAAAAACCATATAGGGAGTGGAGTTTAACCCTTCGATGCTGTCAATCCCATCTTGAATATATCCAAGCTGAGCACCAATCCAGGTGGTTACAAAGGCAATCGAAGCAACAGGTGCTGCAGTCGAATCCACAATATAGGCCAGCTTTTCTCGAGAAATTCGAAGCTTGTCGGTAACTGGGCGCATGGTATTGCCAACCACCAAAGTATTGGCATAATCATCAAAAAAGATCAAGATGCCCAAGAACCAAGTAGCCATTTGTGCACTGCGTGGGGTCTTAGCGAATTTCGAAATATGATACACCATGCCGGCCATTCCCCCATTTTTAGAAATTACGGCCACGGTTCCTCCAATCAATAAAGAAAAAATGATGACACTGATATGTCCGCTATCCGCCACAGCTGGTAAAAGGTAATCGGTGATGCTGAGGAAGATGCCAGATATCACCCATTTTTCCGGGAATACGTAATACAGGTGAATGAATACGCCCGACAAAATTCCCAAGAACAGCGAAGAAATTACCTCTTTAAAAGCAATGGCAAATACAATGGCCAATAGCGGAGGGATGATGGAAAACCAACTCGGCATGCCACGCATGGATAAAGTATGGGAGGTGGCCTGTCCGCTCTGATAGCGCGTAAACGTTAACTCACCCTGGCCAGAAATATAAGCCGGACCTTCAATTAAATCATCTGTTTTTAAGGAATAGACCGTATGCTGTGCTTGTCCGTACTGCAACACAAGACTATCCGAATGGTCCTCATAGGCATAGTGCAAGGAGATTGGGCGTCCATCTACCGCAGGGCCTTTTAGGCGAAGCGGAGTATCACTTGCTTGGGCAGAATTCATCCAGCCTAGTGATAGGAGGAAGAGTAGGAAGAATCGAATGGCGACCTGCATAGTGGCGAAGATGATGATTTTGCCGGAATTCATCAAATATCTCCTGTGGATTAAATATCAGAAATATCCCGTAGTAAGCTGGATTTTTTAGTCATTTTTGTACTGGTGGAGGATAAGCAATTGCTTTCGGAGAACGACAAAGAACTGGCTTGGCTAAAAGGAGATCAACAGGCTTTTGGGCTGCTCTATGCCCGCTATCAACCACTGCTTTTTGGAATTGCTCGAAGCTATTTGGATGACTCAGCAGAAGCAGGCGACGTGGTTCAAGATGTCTTCTTAAAGCTTTGGAATCAGCGGAAAACATTGATAGTAAGCACGGTGAAAGCCTATCTATTTCAAATGGTGAAGAACCGTTGCCTCGATATTTTTAAAGGCAAAAGGGCAAATGGAGTTCTTGAAGATGCCGACGAAGTGCAGGCGAGTGAAAAGAGTGGCGACCGCATCGAAGCCCAACAAACGGGGGCGCAATTAAAGGACCTTATCAAGGCATTGTCCCCTCAATGCAGAACAGTATTTCTCTTAGTTCGCTTTGAAAGTATGAAGTATAAGGAGGTAGCCGAACTGCTGAATATTTCCCCAAAAACCGTAGAGAACCATATGGGTCGTGCACTTAAGGCATTGCGCTTGGGTATGGAAGAACACGGAAATGGAGGGCATGGCATGTGGCTATTCGCTCTTTTTGCAGCTGATTTTCTGCAACAGCACTATTTATTTCATGATGCCTTGGGGGTAAGAGCTCTTTGAGTCGTCTTATAAGTGAAGCATGCTACAAGAGCACTCACATATTGATGATTTATTAGCGAAACGACTCGCTGGAGAGGAATCTACCGAAGACAAGCAAATGCTTGACTCTTTGTTGGAAGACAATCCATCCGCGTGGTTAATGGCTGAAAAAGGATGGCTTAGTGCCAATTCCGACTGGTTCACAGAAGAAGATGCAAAATCCTTTTCTGCGACCCCTTATTTGCAGCCAAAACAAACTAAACAAAGATCATTTAAGTGGGTGGGTATCGCCGCTTCCTTAACCCTTATCGCCATGATATCATTCTTCCTAATTCGTGAAAATGAAGTGGAGAGTTTCGCCATTCTCTCCCAAACAAAAACAGAGTCAGGCCAACAAAAAGAACTTACCCTTCCTGATGGTTCTATCGTTCGAATGAATGCCTCTTCCACCTTACGTTTCCCTGAGCACTTTGCAGCCGACAAGCGCGAAGTTTACCTGGAAGGGGAAGCCTATTTTGAAGTAGTATCCGATGCAAAGCGACCACTCATCATCCATGGAACAGAAGCCAATGTGAAAGTTCTCGGAACCGCATTCAATGTAAACGCCTATCCAGGAAAAGGCATGGAAGTAGCCGTGCGTACCGGAAAAGTCAATATGGTGAGCCATAGCGGAAATGGTACCGATGTATTGATGGTGCCGATGATGAAAAAGGGAGTTTCCAATAAGGCAATGGGACTCTGGCAAGTAGAAGCTGCTAGCGATCAAGATTTCGACTGGCTAGAAGGGAAATTAATCTTTAACGAAACACCACTAGGCGAAGTGGTTCAGGAATTAAGTAGGTGGTACGGGGTGGAAATAGAACTGACAGATGAAAATCTTGCCGCTTGCCGTATCTCTTCGACATTTTATCGAAACAGTATTGAAGAAGTGCTAGAGACCTTATCTTTGATTGTTGATTTACACTACGAGCACCAAGGTGAGCGTTATGTGATCAGCGGCAAAGGCTGCTAACGCAGATAGGGTTTCATGCTAAAATATCTAATTGCCACTTGCATTTGCTTATGCCTGGGTGGGGTAAAAGCAGTCTTCGGTCAAGCGCTAAAAACGCGGGTAGATATTTCAGCGAAAAACATACCCATCAAAGAAGTATTGCAAAGCATTGAAGCGCGATACACTATCCGGTTTTCTTATTCTGACGATGTGGTTCCTGTCAAGCGACTCATCACCCTCAATCTAAAAAATATCTACCTCGACGAGGCCCTTTCTCAAATTTTCGCGAATACCTTTATCGACTTCATGGAGAACGAGAATCAGATATTGTTCTTTCGAAAGAAGCTAAATCTCGATCCACAAAAAGTCTTTTCCATCAGTGGTTTTGTTCTTGAATCAAGTAGTGGAGAGCCGCTGGTGGGAGTGAATATCATGCGCATGGGAACCGCAGAAGGCACGAGCACCAATACGTATGGCTACTATTCGATGTCGGCCAACTCCGATACCTTTCACCTCCAAATATCCTATGTGGGATACGAGACCGTGGAAACCTTTATCCTGCTGGATCAAAACATACAACTCAATATCAGTTTGAAAGATCGTGCCACCTTTAAGGAGGTCGTTGTCCAGGGTAAAAAGGAAGAACTCCCCCAAGAAATTAGCTCCATAAGTACACTCGAAATTCCCATTCAGCAAATTCAAGAACTCCCCGCACTCTTTGGCGAAAAGGATGTATTTAAGGTATTTAAACTCATGCCTGGCGTGCAATCAGGGAGTGAAGGGCAGGCTGGAATGTACGTTAGGGGTGGCGGTCCAGATCAAAATTTGATTATTCTGGATGATGCAACCGTATACAATGCCTTTCATCTATTCGGACTCTTTTCCCTTTTTAATGGCGATGCTTTACGCTCCGCCGAGTTGACCAAAGGAGGATTTCCCGCAAGATATGGAGGCCGCTTGTCGTCCGTTATGGATGTGCATATGAAAGATGGAAATAAGCAAGAGTTTCATGGTTCCGGTGCCATTGGGCTGCTTTCTTCTTCCCTCACACTAGAGGGTCCTATTAAAAAAGATGTGAGCTCCTTTTTGATTACCGGTAGGCGCATGTACTTGCTCGATTTATTGGTGAATCCTTTCCTACAGAATCAGAATGCCAATTTGACCTTCTATTTTTATGATATCACTGCCAAGGCAAACTGGGTTTTTAGTGATAAAAATAAGGTGTATTTGAGCTTTTATAATGGTAGGGATAGGTATAAATTATCAGAGGGTAATGCACAGTATAAAACGGGGGGTGGAATTAATTGGGAGAATATAACTTCAACCTTACGTTGGAACCATGTGGTAGGTCCTCGCTTGTTTATGAATACCTCACTCATATTCAGTAAATACAATCTAAATGTGGGGTCTCAGGGTATCTATAACTACCAGAAATACGAAACAAAACTCTATTCAGGCATTGCAGATTTTAGCGCCAAAGTTGACTTCGACTATAAACATTCTACCCGCAGAAGCATGAAATTTGGAGCAGTGAGTACCTATCATTACTTCACTCCACAAGGCTATTATGAGTTAAACGAACTCAATAAGAGAGAGATTTCCAGCGAAAACCACTTTAAATCTCAAGAGAATGCGGTTTATATAGAAGATCAATATCACTTTAGCTCACGTTTGGTCTCTGAAAGTGGAATTCGCTTCTCCCATTTCTACGCGACAGGTAAAAATTATATTCGCGCTGAACCTCGATTGGGTTTACGCTTTGAGCCAACTAAGCATTCAGCCTTTAAGTTGGCCTATAGCATCATGAATCAATATGTCCATCTGCTCTCCAACACAGGCATTAATTTACCCACTGATTTATGGGTGCCAACCACCTCCACTCTCGGACCTCAAACGTCACAACAAATTGCGGCAGGTTACAGCCGAACTTTAAAGAAGCTAAAAGCGAATTTCTCGGTAGAAGCCTACTATAAAAAATCCAAAGGAGTAATTGGCTATAAGGAAGGCGCTTCTTTTATTGAGGTCGATAATACTGGAGAAGCAGTAAAGGTCAACTGGGAAAGAAATGTAACCCAAGGACAAAGTTGGAGCTATGGAGCGGAATTTTTAGTGCAAAAGAAGCTAGGAAAATTTACAGGATGGGTTGGATATACCCTTTCCTGGACCTTTCTGCAATTCGACGAGCTGAACAGAGGAGAGAAATTTTATGCCCGCTACGACCGCAGGCATGATGTCTCGGTGGTGGGCACCTATCATTTTTCTGAACGCATTACTCTTTCTGCTACCTGGGTTTATGGAACTGGTAATGCCATCACCTTACCTGAATCAAAGTTTTTTGCAGTTACAAACGACCCAAGTAACCCGGATTTTAGAAGCAGTTTACCCGGGCAGGTTGTCACAGAATATGGCTTGAAGAATCAGTACCGAATGAGCCCCTATCACCGAATGGATATTGGGGTGCAATTTCATAAAAAGAAAAAGTATTGGGACCGCACATGGGAAATCAGTCTTTACAATGCGTATAATCGAAAAAACCCTTATTATTACTTTGTCGCCACCGACAAAAATGGAAAGAATTCATTGAAAGAGGTTTCTTTGTTTCCAATACTTCCATCCGTTTCTTATTCATTTAAATTTTAATATGAAAGGACGCTTCCTATATCTGCTTTTTTGTATCGGATGGATGGCCTGTGAAAAAGGTGCTGAAATTGAATTGCCGAACCCAGATCCAAAAATGGCCCTCTCCTGTTTTTTATCACCAGGGTTGCCTGTGCAAGTTTATTTGCAAAGCGTCGAGCCACTATTTTCAGATATTCCTACTCAATCACCTTCGCCCATTTTAAATGCGGCTATTTTCTTCAGCAATGGCTCGGATACGGTGCAATTAAACCTGAAATTCGGTGAGAATTTTTATGAAGAGTTGGGTTCCAAAATACCCGTCATTGCAGGAAATTCCTACTATATATGGGCCTCTGCTCCTTTGTTTCCCAGTGTGAGTTCCTCCTGCACTGTTCCGCGCAATTATGTGGATAGCTTCTTGGTTAAGTATGAAGGTGCAAATAATGGAGACGACAGCACCTTTCAACTCTCTATGGATTGGCTAGACATTAGCAATGAAGACAACTATTACCGTGTGCGAGCGGAAAATGTTGATAGCCTAATCGGCGGAGGCTACGAGGGGAGAGTATTTAGTTTTTCTACGAGCTATTTTAATGATATTGGAAAAGAGGGTGACATCATTCAAACCGGCATCGGTTCGTATTCGACAGTTACCGGCAAGGTGCGCTCACGTTGGATTACTGCTCTGCTTATTACCTGCGACGTGAATTATTTTAGGTACCATTTAAGTGTTGAAGAAGCCGTGAATGGAAATCCCTTTGTGCAGCCTTCTTCCTTGTTCAGTAATGTGACAGGTGGCGTTGGCTGTTTTGGTGCCTACCTGCAACATACCGCCAAAATTCAGGTCTTTTAAAGACAATATTTCAGGACTCACTTTTTTGGATTGATATTCGTTGTTCGAAGAGCACAGTTAGAGTATGGCACGCAGAGACGGAAAAGAAAGAGTGGATATGCCGCGGGTTAAATTGAGCCGCGAATCAATAAAAAAGGGCCTTCAGCTCTTCTCCTTTATTGGTCCCAATAAATGGAAATTCTATTTAGGAATGCTGTTTCTGGTGGGAACGGGAGCCACCGCCTTGGCCTTTCCGCGCCTTATCGGCGAACTTCTAAAAGCGGCAGAGGCAGATTGGGATCAGCTGATGCAATGGGGCTGGGCGCTATTGGCCGTGTTCACCGCACAAACGGTATTTTCCTATTTCCGTATTTATCTCTTTGTAGATGTAACCGAGCGTATGTTGGAAGGCTTAAGAACGGCCACCTATTCAAACTTGGTACGCCTCTCTATGTCGTATTTAACACAACGTAGGGCAGGGGAATTAAGCAGCCGCATCTCCGCAGATATTTCTCAAATCCAAGACACCTTCACAACCAATATTGCGGAGTTTCTGCGCCAGTTTATCATCATTATTGGCGGAATCATTTTATTGTTTATGACTTCCACCAAATTGGCCTTTGCCATGCTGATAATTATTCCACCCCTAGCCATCCTCACCGTCATCTTTGGCTATTTCGTGAGAAAGAAATCACGTGGGGTGCAAGACCAAGTGGCAGAGAGCAATACCATTGTCGATGAAACCTTGCAAGGCATTCATAATGTGAAGGCATTTGCAAATGAATATTTTGAAATTTTCCGCTATGGAGCTTCTACCGCCAAGGTGAGGAGCCAAGCGGTGCACGTAGGACGATTGCGCGCAGCCTTTGCTTCATTTATCATCTTCGGGCTTTTTGGAGGAATCGTGGGTCTCATTTTCTATGGAGCTTACTTGAAACAACAAGGCTTGATGGAATATGGTGACCTCGTTCAATTTATGCTCTATACCGTATTTGTGGGTGCTTCGATTGGAGGTATTGCCGAACAGTATAATCAAATCCAAAAAACCTTAGGCGCCACCGACCGCGTATTGGAACTACTCAATGAGCCAGCAGAAGCGGTTGACCTAGAAGGGGAGATGCGCAATAATTATCCGCGCATAGCAGGGTCATTTGCCTTTGAGGGAGTTGAATTTGCATACCCATCACGCTTGGAAACGCCCGTGCTAAAAGGAGTGAGCTTCGAAGCGAAAGTAGGAGAGAAGATTGCCCTTGTCGGACAAAGTGGTTCGGGGAAAACCACCATCTCCTCGCTTTTATTGCGCTTTTATGGTCCTCAGAATGGAAGAATTTTGGTGGATGGAAAACCTGCATCGGAGTATGATTTGACTCAGCTCCGAAGCCAGATGGCCATCGTTCCTCAAGATGTGGTTCTCTTTGGGGGAAGTATTCGGGAAAATATCTTGTATGGAAAACCGGAAGCCAGCGAGGCAGAAATCATTGAAGCAGCAAAAATGGCCAATGCCTGGGACTTTATTTCCCAATTTCCAGAGGGTTTAGAAGCCATTGTGGGGGATCGCGGAATCAAGCTTTCTGGTGGACAACGTCAACGGATTGCCATCGCTCGAGCAATCTTGAAAAATCCTGCCATCCTGATTCTTGATGAAGCCACTTCCTCCCTCGATTCTCAATCTGAGGCACTTGTGCAAGAGGCTTTGGAGAAACTCATGCAAGGAAGAACCTCTTTGGTGATAGCTCATCGATTAAGTACCATTCGTAATGCTGATAGAATTTTGGTCTTGCAAGAAGGGGAAATTAAGGAGAGTGGAACCCATGAAGAGTTGATTACCAACGAGAAAGGACTCTATCGCCGACTCAATATGATGCAGTCGGATTTCATTCCAGCCTAATTAAATTAGACTATTGCGGAATTATTTTAAAAAACTTATCGAGCTCAAGCAACTATTGGCCAACTTTTTGGTTCTAATAGATAGGTATGAAAAAGTTTTTTATCAAATTATTCTCTCCCTTTTTCAAAAAGACGGTGAAATCAGGTTCTAATTCTGATTCCCATTTATTTATTTGATTAAGGACGTATTTTAAGGGAACGCAGAGATGCCTATATTTGGCTTATGTCTCGCGTAGCTCTATCCTTCATTTCGGTTCTGCCGTTTATTCTTAGTTGTCAATCCACCCACGAGGTGGATTTACTTTTTTATGGTGGTTCTATTCATATAATAGAAAACCTCTCTCCAGATTATACCTGTTTGGTGGTGGATGATGGAAAAATTATTGCCTATGGTTCGGAAGATTCTTTGCGAGCTATCTACCATGCGAAGGACGAATGCAATTTGGCGGGCAAGCACGTTTATCCAGGCTGGCATGATGCCCATGCTCACTTTGCCTCTACAGGAAAAGGACTCAAAGAGTTACAACTCAAAGGGGTGGGTTCTTGGCAAGAATGTATCACGATTATTCAAGACTATATCGCAAAGAATCCCGACAAGGATTGGATCATTGGACGTGGTTGGGACCAGAACCTTTGGGGAGGCAACTATCCGGATAAATCGGTTTTAGATTCCCTATTCCCAGCACATCATTTTTACCTTTCTCGCGTCGACGGTCATGCCGCTTTAGTTAGTGGCAATATTTTGGAATTATTGAAGTATGATGGCACTACGCGCCTTGTTGGTGGAGATTTGCTGCTCAATGCCAATGGTCAACTCTCTGGCGTATTAATCGATGTGGCTGCAGACGAAGCCAAAGCCTTGCTCCCAGAATTGACATATGCAGAATGGCGGGAAGCCTTACGCGAAGCCCAGAAACTCTTTCTGTCGAATGGAGTGGTAGCCGTTACCGAAGCAGGTCTGCCCATTGATTTGATTCTTCTTATGGATAGCATGCAAAAAGAGGGAGTGCTGCAGATGAAGTTTGTAACGATGCTGAATCCGGGAGAAAAAGAATTTGACTTCGCAGCAAAACAGGGGATCTATGAAACGCCCAAGCTAAAAATTGCCTCCTTTAAATTATATGCTGATGGTGCATTGGGTTCTCGTGGGGCATTGCTCAAAGCGCCCTACTGTGATCATTCTGGCATTGGCTTAGCGGTGCATAATCCGGCCTATTTTGATAGTATCTGTGAAAAAATTTATGCCTTGGGCTTTCAAGCAAATACGCATTGTATCGGCGATTCAGCCAATCGTTTGATTCTTGAAACCTACGGGAAGTATCTAAAAGGCAAGAATGATTTACGCTGGAGAATTGAACATGCTCAGGTGATCGACCGGAGCGATTTGCATTATTTTGGCGACTATTCCATCATACCCTCTGTACAACCCACGCATGCTACTTCCGATATGCCTTGGGCCAAAGACCGACTCTGTGCCGAGCGAATGGGTGGAGCCTATGCCTACCGCTCTCTATTAGCTGAAGTAGGAATTATGCCCCTAGGAACTGACGCTCCTGTTGAAAATATCAATCCTATTCAAACTTTTATCTCTGCCGTATTTCGAGTCAATGAAAGCGGTAAACCGGAAGGGGGCTTTGAAATAAGTGAGGCCTTGACTAGATATCATGCTTTATTGGGTATGACGGCATGGCCGGCTAAGGCAGGGTTTACAGAGCATTTGTATGGAAGTATCAAGCCCGGATTGGCGGCCGATTTGGTCATCTATCAAGAAGATTTAACGCGTGCAGGAGCAAAAGAACTCTTTGGAATAATGCCAAGCTCTGTTTGGATAGATGGAAAGCAAGTGGGGAGCAATGATTGATGCCCTTAGAGAAATTTATTCGTCCGTATCGCCTTCTTCTAAAATAGGTATTTGCTTAGTGGGCTTGCTGTTTTTAGGAAGGAGTATGGTGTATACCTTTTTCGATTTATTGTTCAACTCACGTTGTTGAATCCACGGATTTAAGTTTTTGAGGTATTTATAATTAGTGCCTTGTTCAATGGCAAATTCTGGCCAATTAGCGATAGAACTATCTATATAAATGCTACGGGTAGGAATAGGGGAATAAAGTGCTTCTTCTTCCATCACAAATCCATAATCGGCCTGACGGGTATAGATTTCTTTGGCAGCAAGAATGCGAAAGAGGTAACGGGAAGTTTCACTGTTCAAGTAGAGGTCGTAATAGGAGTCAACCCCCTGACTTTTCAACTGGCGAAGCACACCATTCTCTCCCATATTATAGGCCGCCGCGGCGAGGGTCCAACTGCCTAGTTTTTCTTTATTGTCTTTAAGGTATTTGCAGGCTGCTTCGGTGGATTTTGCTAGGTCATAGCGCTCGTCGACTTCATTAGAGACTTCCAATCCATAGCGTTTTCCAGTAGTAGCAAGGAACTGCCAGAATCCAGCAGCATTGGCTGGAGAAACGGCATTGGTCAAGCCACTTTCTATCATGCATAAGAATTTGAAGTCATCGGGCACTCCGTTTTTGGCGAGGATGGGTTCTATAACTGGGAAATATTTATTCGCCCGTTTAAGCATCAGGATGGTATTGCTATGCCAAAAAGTATTGACCAATAATTCCCGATCAAAACGCTCTCTTACTTCCGTATCATGAAGCTTGGCGACTTCCCCAGCGAAATTCAAATTGCTCGGGATTTTAGGAACAGCTAAAGTGCTATTCGGATGATTGATTACCATGCTATCTTGTTCTTCCTTTCCCGCTATGGAAATGAAAATGAACGAAGCTACTAAGGCTCCACCCAGAAAGAATAATCCGTTTCTAAAGTGCTTCATACTCTATAAAGATAGCAAATATTAAGCCTCTTTGGTTTCTTTCTTACGCACCCTGCGCAACCAACGTGGAAATACAATAATCCCAATAAAAAGATAGGGGTAATAGCTGAAGAGGCGCCATAAAAAGGCTTGGAAAGCAGCAAGGTTTGGAAGGGTATATTCTTTGAGGAATCCTTCAAAAACAATTTCTGCAATACCACTGCTTCCGGGGGTGGGACTAATCAACATAATCACCCACATCACCATTTGGCGGGCATAGATGATGAAGTGATCTGCGGAGGCAACAAAGGCTATAATCAAGCAATTGATAACCAGAAAGCGGGCAGTCCAGGAGAGGAAGGTGGCGCCAAAACACTTGAGCCAAAATTGCAGGTTTTTGCCTTTTAGTTCTTCGGAAGTAACGACTACTTCTTCGCCAACCCTTGCGGCACGTCTTCTGAAACGGCGAATTACTGGAAAACTAAAGATGCGAATTAGGAAATTCCGAAACCCTCTTGGATTGAAAAAAACCGATACAAGTATGATGGAGGTAAGCAAAAAGATAAATCCATACCCCGCAAAGAATAAGCCTTTGATTCCAAGTGAAAATCCGAAAAGGTCTTTGTGCAATTCAACAGGGAAGAGATTACTCCAGCCGGCTAAAACGATGCAGATGGGAACCATAATGATATAGAAAAGCTCATCCAGCAGGGCAGTGACTAAAACAATGGCAGTGCTCTTTCCGAGCGGGATTTTTTCTTGATTCAGAATAAACATCGCCACACCGGAGCCTCCAACTACAGAAGGAGAAAGGGCCGAGGCAAATTCCCAAAGCATGATGACATCAAAGGCCTTACGCCAAGAGAGTTTTTTATCCGTGAGAATCCGAATGCGGATCATATAGCCAATATCCCGAATGGCCATCATCACCAAGCACATAAAAAGCCAGAAAAAAGCGCGTCCCGACCACTCAATCGCACTATACGCCTCCGCATCAAATTCGCGGTAAACCATGAATACGGTTACCGCTAGTCCGAGAACAATTGGAATGATTACATTCCGAATTCGAAATTGTTTGGGTGCTTCAGTATGAGGAGAGGTTTCGGACAAATCACTGGCCTTGTGCCAGCGAATATCCTTGCTTTTCTCCGAAATTCCTTAACATTTCCATGGAAGTAACAAAGAGTTCAGTGGAAACTGTCTGAATCATCTCCCAAATTTGCGCCTGGCTCAGTTCTTCGCCTTCATCGTTGGCAACTACACGGCAACGGTGGTGATTTACACATTCCGTAAGAATAGAACCGCTTGGCCAAACTTGAGTGCCTCGGTTTGAAATCATGAGAAGTTTGAAACGTGAAGGCAATATGCTTTCTAGTATTGCACCCACTTCATCCGCTGATTTTTCAGAATCAATGAATAAATCGCTCCCAACAATAATTTCTTTCTCTGTTCTTGGAGTAGCCATCATTTTTCTTTCAGTTGGCGTGGCTGGCTTTATCCAAATCTTGCCAGTAACTGATTTTCTTGGCTCCGATTCTTGTGGCAATTTTCCAAGGTTTTTAATGATTGCTTCAGCGAATTCCGTGGTATTACTGGCTGGTATGGAGCGGTCTCCAAAGTCTCCAGTATGAACGCCTTGCTCCAGGGTATAGAGCAGGGAATTCTCAATCAAAGCAGCCTTTTCGCTATGCCCTAAATGACGAAGCATCATCAATCCACTCAATAATAAAGAAGTAGGATTAGCAATATTTTTTCCTGCGATATCCGGTGCTGTTCCGTGAACGGCTTCGAAAATGCAGATATTATCGCCAATATTCGAAGAAGGAGCAAATCCTAATCCGCCAACAAGTCCAGCGCATAAATCGGAAACAATATCTCCTTGAAGGTTTGGCAAAACTACCACCTCGAAACGTTGAGGCATGGATACCAATTTCATGCAGAGGTCATCTACAATGATATCACTTGATTCAATTTCTGGATATTCTTTGGCAACCTCATAGAAGGTTTCTAGGAACATTCCATCCGTTAATTTCATGATATTGGCCTTATGACCGCAGGCTACTTTTTTGAAGCCTTCTTTGCGGGCCATTTCAAAGGCAAAACGATGCACTTGCTCGGATCCTTTGCGGGTGATGAATCGGCGACAAACCGCAACATCATTTGAGTTCATATGCTCAATGCCACCATAGGTATCTTCTATGTTTTCACGAACAATCGTAATGTCAATTGGTATGCCTGCTTTGCTGTAAACCGTATCAACACCTTTCAGCGTTTGAAAATGACGGCGATTTGCATAGGTGCTCCACGTTTTGCGCGCAGTTACGTTGATACTTTTCATCCCCTTGCCTTTTGGAGTTTCCATGGGGCCCTTAAAAAGAATGGTATTGCTTTCAATACTTTCTTTCGCTTTAGGAGTCATCCCACTTCCATATCCTTGAAGGAAATATTCTTTACCCATTTCAACGAAATCATACTCGAGAGGAACTTGAGCAGCGTCAAAGATTTGTAGGACCGCGTCCATAATTTCTTTTCCGATACCGTCTCCTTTTGCAACTGAAATTTTTGTCATGATGTATATACTGTAGTGCCAAACGGGTGCAAAGGTAAGATTTTCATAGGCCAATTCCGACCCTGAGTGGGGAAAAAACCCATGCTTTTCCGTCATATTTGCGCATATATTCACCCTCTTTCGATGAACAGTGGTTTAATGGAAGAAATAGCACAGTTATGCATCGCATACGCACACTTATTCAGCAAGGAGAACACGATCAACTTGATTTTAAACAAGAGATCAGCAGCGCCATTAAAATTGCCAAGACGATGGTGTCTTTTGCGAATCATAAAGGTGGTCGGCTCTTAGTGGGTGTTAGGGATAATGGTGCCATTGCAGGAGTGCGCACGGAGGATGAAAAATACATGCTCGAAACGGCTTCTGCTTTCTATTGCAAACCTGAAATAGCGATTGAAATAAAGGAATGGGACATAGAAGGGAAAACGGTACTGGAAGTCATCATACCCAATGGAGCAGATAAGCCTTATTCAGCCCTTAGCGATGATAAAAAGTGGTGGGTCTATATCCGCGTGAAAGACAAAAGTTTATTAGCGAGTAAGGTGGTAGTGGATGTGCTGCGCAGTTCGCAGAGTCAGCGCGATGTATTGATTGAGTATGGACATAATGAAAGGTCCTTGATTGAGTATTTGAAAATAAATGATCGCATCACCATCCAAGGATTCTGTAAGCTCGTAAATATTTCTAGAAGAAGGGCCAACCGCATTTTGGTGAAATTAATTGGTGCAGGGGTACTTCGTTCCCATCAAACTGAGAAATTCGAGCATTATACTTTAACTTAAGAGCACTTTCATAAAAAAGAAAATGCTTTTGATATCTTTGAGCTGGAATGTATTTATTTCAAATAAGAAGGAGTAGCAATGAAAAAGGGGATTTTTCTAGTATTGATAATGCTTCCGCTGGCCAGTTTTGCTCAACGCAAACAGGCACGCTTAGAACTCGTAGCAATGGGAGGGGTAGCTCTCTATTCTGGTGATGTTGGCGGAAATCAAACGAAATTTTTAAGTGATTATATGGATAACTTAGGACCTGCAGTGGGTCTAGGTCTTCGTTTGCATGTCACGAACTTTTTGGCCATCAGAGGCAATTTTAATTATGCACGCATCAGTGGTTCTGATAGTCTGGCAAATGGTAAAGAGCGTATTGAAAGAAATTTAAGTTTCCGCACGCCAATTATGGAAGGTTCCTTGCTCTTTGAAGTGAGTTTGTTCAATTGGAAACATTTGGCAGGAGAAAAAGTAAACAGTACGCGAGGAGGAAGAGCGAACTTATATGTGTTCGCGGGAATGTCATTTTTCTCCTTTAAACCACAAGCCTATTATCAAGCAAAATGGTACGACTTGCATCCTTTGGGAACCGAAGGTCAAGGTATTAAACCGGGCCAAGCCAAATATTCATTGACATCCTCCGCTTTAGTCGTGGGTCTAGGATACCGTTATTTATTGGGTGGTCGCTGGTCTTTGGGATTTGAGGGTGGCTTAAGAAAAACAAATACAGATTACCTCGATGATGTAAGCAAAGAATACTTTGACAATGCAGCAATTGCAGCCGCAAACGGGACTCTAGCCGCGGCATTGGCTGATCGCTCCATAACGGAAGAAGGTGTTTCTTATATCCGTCCTTCAGGAAGCCAAAGGGGCAATTCCAAAGTGAAAGATTTTTATGGATTTGCCCAAATTACCCTCGCCGTGAAGCTGGGTAAAGATGGAAGCTCAAGTCATCCAGGAGGAAAGCGCTTTAAAACAAGAAGTGGCTGTTTCCAATTCTAAAAATTCCTCATCATAGTGTACTTTTGCTCCATGAAATTTGGAGTAGTCGTTTTTCCGGGATCAAATTGTGATAAAGACCTAATCTGGGCGGTTGAAAGAGCTACTGGCTCACCCGCCGTTGAATTATGGCATAAGGATACAGACCTTAAAGGCTGTGATTTTATATTTATCCCAGGTGGGTTTTCATATGGCGACTACCTCCGCAGTGGTGCCATTGCTAAGCTTTCGCCAATCATGGGGGCCATTCAAGAGTTTGCCTCAAATGGTGGATATGTGATGGGAATCTGCAATGGATTCCAAATTCTTTGCGAAAGCGGATTATTGCCAGGAGCTCTATTGCGCAATAATTCCATGCAATTCATTTGTGAGAATATTTACCTGAAACCTGCCAATTCGAGTTTGCTGACTAAAGGTCTTGCGAAAGAGGAAGCCTTAAAAATTCCAATCGCTCATGGCGAAGGACGTTATTATATCGACGAAGCTGGATACAAATCCTTAGTTGCGAATGATCAAATTCTTTTCCGCTATGTCACGGCAAAAGGAGAAATTACGGAAAAGGCAAATCCAAACGGTTCGCTCGATAATATTGCCGGAGTTTGCAATGCAGAAAAAAATATTTTTGGTATGATGCCCCATCCAGAACGTGCCGCAGATGCGAATTTACTCAATGAAGACGGGATGAAAATCATTAAAAGTATTCTTTTAGCCGAAGCTAACGCCTAATATTATTTATCTGGAAAGAGCAGTTTTATTTATCTTTCCTTTCTTCATCACGGGGATTTTATATTTTCGCTCTTTCCTATATTCGGATGTACGCACATTTCTTTGGTAATATAAGTTCAATTAACCCAACCATGGTGGTCATAGATTGCCAAGGTATTGGCTATGAATTGCATATTTCACTCTATACTTTTGAGCGCCTCAAAAACCTTAAAGAAGCTAGAGTTTATGCGCATTTAGCCGTGAAAGAAGATGCACATACCTTGTATGGATTTTTTGATGAATCTGAACGCCACCTTTTCCGCCAACTTATTTCTGTTCAAGGCATAGGTGCCTCTATCGCTCGCGTGATATTGTCTTCTACTCAACCTCAAGAATTAATCTCCGCAATAATTCAAGGCAACATTGCGTTATTGAAGAGCGTCAAAGGAGTGGGTCCAAAATCTGCTCAACGAATTGTATTGGAACTGCAAGATAAAATGCAGAAACAAGACATGGAAGCCGGCTATTCCCTGGGTTTTGCTTCCGGAAATCGAAATAGAGAAGAGGCTATTGCTGCCCTTCTTATGCTTGGATTTGCGAAGACAGCCGTAGAGAAGGTGGTGAGCAAACTTTTGGATGCACCCGGGAATGGAGACATAGCCGTGGAAGAAATAATTAAACGTGCATTAAAAAATTTATAAGCCTATCGACCGACAACTACTAGATTAAAAAAAGAGAAATTTGACTATCAAAACGCTGTCTGGTCTGTTCGCTACGGTGATACTGTCGGGGATTTTATATGCCCTCACGGCTAGTCCCGAGACAGCCTACGATTATTTTCCTTACGACTCTTTTGTTGGCCCTGGCGACAGTACAACCAATAAAGACTCACTTGGAAAGGATTCCCTCAATTTGAGATATCCTATTCAAGACAACCCCCTCTATGGAGATAAGCCAATCAATAATTTAGATTTCGAAGATCCTCCGGCGATTCGCACTGAAACGTATTTTGATACGACGGACAATACCTATAAAACCCGCCAAGTAGTTGGTGGGAATGAATACCGTCCTACGGAAACCAAAACCTTTGATGAATTCCTTAAGGATGTTGAGAAAACAGAAACCCAAAATTATTTCCGACAACGTTCCAATGCCAATAGCTTTGTGCGGGGTGGTGGACTTATTCCTCCTATCAAAGTAGGCCCGAAAGTATTCGATAAAATTTTTGGTGGCGGAACTATCGATGTTCGTCCTCAAGGATCGGCTGAATTAACCTTTGGCTGGAATTATAATGTGGTAAGAAATCCCGCTTACACAGCTCGTCAACAGCGGAATGGTCAATTCGATTTCAAACAAAAAATTCAAATTAATCTTACAGGGTCCATTGGTGAACGCTTAAAAATCGCAGCCAATTACGATACAGAAGCCACCTTCGATTTCGAAAATCAAATGAAATTGAATTGGGCCGGTAAGGATGACGATATCATCCAAGGGGTAGAATTAGGTAACGTAAGTCTTCCTCTAAACTCCAGCTTAATCAATCCAGGTCAATCCTTATTTGGACTTAAGACGAAAATGAAGTTTGGGAAAGTAACGGTTACTTCCATCTTTACCCAACAAAGAGGACAATCCACTTCTACCCAAGTAACGGGTGGTGCGCAAGTCACTAAGTTCGATATCCAAGCGGATAACTATGATGTGAACCGTCACTTTTTTCTCTCCCATTATTTTGCCAATAACTACGATAATTGGTTATCGAATTTGCCAACCATTCAATCTCCAGTTATTATGAACCGTATTGAGGTTTGGGTTACAAACCGTTCGAAAGATGTTACTACGACCCGTGACGTGGTGGGGTATATGGACCTTGGTGAGGGTGATCCTTATAATAATCGGTGGGGAAATGCACCAACGACTCCTCCTGATAACCAAGCAAATGCCTTGTATGAAACCGTAGCAAATGGCCCTGATTCCGACAAGGTACGTTCTTCATTTACAACTGTTCAAACATTAGAAAGAGGAACCTTTAGCTTAGACAAGATTGAAGACTTTCAATACCTATCCAATGCGCGTCAGCTGAACGCCAACGAGTTTACCTTTAATAGGCAATTGGGTTATATTTCCTTGAATACCGCCTTAAATAATGATGAAGTGCTTACTGTGGCCTATGAGTATTCTATCAATGGCGTGGCTTATCAAGTAGGAGAGTTTGCAATTGATGTTCCGGATGATCAAGCGAATCCAAAAATCCTGAATCTGAAATTATTGAAAGGGGCCACCATCACCACCAAATTACCTATTTGGGATTTGATGATGAAAAACATCTATTCCTTGGGCGCATTCAATGTTCAAGAAGAGAAATTCTACTTGGATGTGGTCTATGCCGATGACCTTTCAGGAGCAGATTATACCTACCTGCCCGTTCAAAATGAGCCGAATTTAAAATCAACGGTACTTATCCGCACATTAGGCTTGGATAATATTAACGTACAGGGTGAACCAACCCCAGATGGGGTCTTTGACTTTATTCCTGGACTCACGATCTATCCAAATAATGGGCGGATTATCTTTCCAGTTAGAGAGCCTTTTGGGTCTTATTTGAATAATAAGCTTACCCAAGTAGACAACCAAGAAAAATACGTTTACCAAGAGCTATACGACTCCACTAAATGGCTGGCGCAACAGGTAGTGCTCAAAAATAAATTTTTCTTACGAGGAAGCTTCCAGAGTAGTACAAATAATGAAATTTCGCTAAATGCCTTTAACGTACCTCAAGGTTCGGTTCGGGTAACAGCCAATGGTACTCCGCTTACGGAAGGTACCGACTATATCGTCGACTATACCTTGGGTAAGGTTACCATCCTCAATACAGGAATTCTTGAATCGGGTGCCGTAATTGACGTGTCATCTGAAAATACTAGCATGTTTAATGTTCAGCAAAAAACCGTTGTGGGCGCACGTGTTGATTATGCGGTGAACAAAGATCTCCTGATAGGCGCTACTGTGATGCACCTTTGGGAACGTCCACTTACTCCTAAAGTAAATATTGGCGATGAGCCTTTGCTGAATACCATTATTGGACTGGATGGTGCCTACAAAACGGAATCACGTTGGCTGACCAAAATGGTCGATTACCTGCCTTTTATTGAGACCAAAGAAATTTCGTCGCTGACGGTTTCTGGAGAATATGCCCAGCTCTTCCCGCATCAGCCAAAAACTATTGGAGAAAGAGGAACTTCCTTTATTGATGACTTTGAAGGTTCTGAAACACCTTTCGATATGCGTTTAGGGAATAACTGGTTCTTAGCTTCTACCCCAGAAGGGCAGCCCGATAAATTCCCTGAAGGAAATACCTTTGGAGCTGCTGCAGGTTCACGAAGAGGAAAATTGGCATGGTATACCATCGATCCAATCTTCCAAAGAAATACCACGAACTCGCAGCCGCCTACTCCTCCGCATCTTCAAAACAATACCGCAAGTTCTTCGAATCATTATATCCGAATCATTCAGCAAAATGAGGTATTTCCGAATAAGCAATTGCAGAATATGGCTCCGCAGAATTTGCCAACCCTCGATTTGGCCTTCTATCCAAATGAGCGCGGTCCATATAACTATTCTACCGATAATTTAAATTCAAATGGAACCTTCGTGAACCCGGAGAATAACTGGGCGGGAATTCAACGAAGAATTGAAACCAACGACTTCGAGGCCGCCAATATCGATTATATAGAAATGTGGTTTATGTCGCCATGGATGTATAATCAAAACATTCGCGGGAACCTCTACTTGAACTTGGGTCAGATTTCGGAAGATGTAATAAAAGATCGGGCGAAATCGTTCGAGAATGGTTTGCCAACCGATAATTCAATTCCCAATCAAACGCGTGAAACCGATGTTGCGGTAGTTGCAACGGGAAGAACCTTAAATAATGCCTTTGTCAATGAGGCAACGGCTCGTGAACTTCAAGATTTAGGCCTTGATGGAATGAATGATATAAAAGAACAACAATTTTTTGACTCTTCCTTCCTCATGAACCTGAAACCCATTTTGGATCCAGACGCCTATCAGCAAATAGTGTTAGATCCATCTGGTGATAATTATTCCTACCACTCTTCCTCTTTGTTTGATAGACAAGAAGCGACGGTATTGGAACGCTATAAAAATTATAATGGCCAGCAAGGAAACTCCCCCTTGGCTACCTACCAGCCAGACGGTTATCCAGTCGGAAAAACGAATGTGCCAGATGATGAGGATATCAACCAAGATTTCTCGCTGAATACCATAGAAGAATACTACCAATACAAAATAGAAATTGACCCGACCAAATTGGTGATAGGCCAAAATTTTGTGGCGGATATTCAGGAATCACCCGTGGCATTGGATAATGGTCAAACAGAGCAGGTAACATGGTATTTATTGCGTATTCCAATTAGCGCATATGACAAAAAGGTGGGGAATATTGAAGACTTTAAATCTATTCGGTTTATGCGGATGTATCTTAAAGACTTTGATACCACCGTGGTTATACGTTTTGCTCAATTTCAATTGGTACGCGCAGAATGGCGCCGTTATTTGAAAACCTTAGCCGAACCAGTAAACGGGGTGCCAACAACACCAGTCAATGATACCAAGTTCTCGACAGGAACGGTAAATATTGAAGAAAATGGTTTTAGAAATCCAGTTCGCTATGTATTACCTCCTGGTTTCTACCGTGTTATTGATCCAACCACCCCAGGGAATGTGCAGCGAAATGAGCAGTCCTTATCTCTAAAGGTATGCGACTTGAAAGATGGTGATGCACGCGGAGTATTTAAAACCACCCGCCTCGACATTCGTAACTACAAGAAGTTACAGATGTTTGTGCATGCTGAGGAAGCAGCACCAAGCGTAAAAAATGGAGACCTTCAGGCATTCATCCGCATTGGAACAGATCTAGAAAACAATTACTATGAATATGCCGTTCCATTGGTAATAACGAAGGCCGGAGAATCTAGTCCGGAAGGCGTTTGGCCCTTTGAGAACGAAATGAATATTGACCTTGAAAGCTTCTATAAAAGCAAGCAGTTTAGGGCCAATCAAAATGTGCCACTCACTCAAGAATTTACCGTAAAACTAGATAATGGGGCAACGGTAAGAATCAAAGGACTGCCAGATATGAGTAATATCCGAGTCATCATGTTAGGCGTTCGAAATCCATTATCCGATGGGAATTCGGCCGATGATGGGCTGTCAAAATGTGTGGAAGTCTGGTTCAATGAATTGCGAATGTCGGAGTTCGTGAACCAGGGAGGTTGGGCGGCAAACGGGCGTATGGTCGCAAAATTGGCCGACCTCGGAAGTGTAACGGCTTCGGTCAATTATCAAAGCATCGGTTTTGGTGGTTTGGATAAGAAACTGAATGATAGAAACCTGAACTCCACCCTTATTTATGATGTCTCGGGAACCTTTGAGATGGGTAAATTCTTTCCAGCAAAGTGGGGCATTTCGATACCGATGTATATTGGTAGGAGCGAGCAGATTATCAAACCAAAATACAATCCTTTGAACCCAGATATCTTATTAGAAACGGCCTTGGATGTCGCAAATAATGAGGATAGACAGAAGATTAAAGATAATGCAGTTGATCGAACGGTGCGACGAAGTATAAACTTTACCAATATTCGAAAAAACCGTATTGGTAGTGCGAAAGCCCAGCTTTGGGATATAGAAAATTTCAATGTGAGTTATTCGTATACGGAATTGAATCACAAAAACCAGCAGATTAAGGAAAACTTGCAAAAGACCTATCGAGCCAGCTTGGGCTATAATTATACGGTTGGTCAGCCGATGCGTTTTCAACCATTCAAGAAGATTGGTAAATCTCCCTGGTTAGCTATCATTCGAGATTTTACCTTAACACCGTATCCAACTACAATAGGATTCAGAACGGATGTAGACCGTTTCTATTCAAGAATGATTAATCGGAACAACGATAACCCAAATACCATTGTTCCTGAATTGTACAATAAGAACTTCACCATGAATAGGTTCTATAACCTGCGCTGGGATTTAACGAGCCAGTTGAAGTTCGATTATACCGCAACCAATAGGGCGAGGATTGATGAGCCAGACGGTAAAATCAATCTGGAAGAGAATCCCGATTCAGCACAGCAAATTATCGACAATTTCTTCACTGGAGGTAGGAATACCGACTTCCAACAATCACTCAATGCCAACTATACGGTTCCATTAAATAAGATTCCGATTCTTAATTGGGTAAACCTTTCTGGTCAATATACAGGAAATTATGAGTGGAAAACGGCGCCACCAGCAGCAAGTAGCCTGGGTAATCAGATTCAAAATTCACAAGTGTACTCGGTGAATGGCCAGTTCAATATGGTGACCTTATACAATAAGATTCCCTACTTCAAGGACGTAAACAGAGGAAAACGGAGCAAGCCTAAGCGCAAGTCGGGCGAAGAAGGCAAGGAAGAAACGCCAAAGAAAGGGGATGATGAGATGAAAGGGGCGGGACCATTATTCGCCCGTTTAATTATGAGTGTGAAGAATGTTTCCTTCACCTATAGCATTACCAATGGTATAGTTTTACCTGGATACACAGGAACTACCCAATATTTAGGGAATAATTTCAAAACCAATGCTCCAGGATTGCCCTTTATTTTTGGTAGTCAAGATGCAAACATCCGGTATGTTTTGGCGGAACAAGGCTTGATGAGTAGGGATCCAAATATTAACAATCAGTTTGGACAGAAGATGAGCAAAACCTTCTCTCCAAAAGCGACCGTTGAGCCGATTCGTGATTTGCGTATTGACCTGACGGCTAGCAAAAACGAAATGCGCAACTTGAGTTCTACGTTTAAATTAGATACGCTAGGCAATTTTGTGGATTTAGGCTTGCAAGAGGCGGGCAGTTATACCATCACCTTCAACTCTTTGCGCACGGCTTTTGATAAGGTAAACGGTCAAGGAAAATCAGAAACCTTCACACAGTTTGAGAATAATCGTTTCACCATGTCTCGGAGATTGGCTCTGGAAAATGGCGTGAACACAGGATCAGGAAACGTAGATAGCTTGGGCTATATTTTAGGATATAGTCGCAAGCAGCACGAGGTGTTAATTCAATCCTTCTTGGCAGCCTATTCTGGCAAAGATCCGAATGCCTACGGATTGACAGCATTCCCTCGCATACCATTCCCAGCTTGGAATGTGACCTATAGCGGATTGAATAGAATAAAGAGCCTTTCGAAACTTTTTACGAATATCACTTTCCGTCATGCCTATAATTCTCAGTATTCGGTGCAGAATTTCACCACCCCGCTGAATCAGGGACAAGGAATTACGAATACAGATAACGCTCCACGCTATATCATCAAGGAAATCACCATTGCGGAGCAGTTAAAACCTTTATTAAGTGTGGATGTATCTTTCAAAAGTGGCTTAACAACGCGTGTGGAATACAGCAAAACGAGAACGGTAACCTTGCAGCTAAGCGGCTACCGTATTATGGAAAATAGAACTTCTGATTTTATTGTTGGGGTGGGATATAAAACAAAAGGTTTGCGTCTTCCTTTTAAAATAAATCGCAAGAGACCTTACCTGAAAAATGATTTGAATATCCGCCTCGACTTCAGTATCCGTGATTCAAAAAATGCTGTATCTGAGATTGATAATGTTACCACTATTCCATCTTCCGGAAATAGAATCTTCTCAATCAGGCCAACCATTGATTATAGCATTTCTGATAAGTTGAACTTAAGAATCTTCTACGATCGAAGAGCTACGCAGCCAGTCGTTGCGACTTCATTCCCTACCGCAATTACGCAGGGAGGAATTCAACTAAGGTATACCATTCAATAAACGACATAAAAAAAAAGGCCTCATTTGAGGCCTTTTTAATTAATTCTTGATGCGGTTTTACTTCGCCATATTGAGCGGGTATTTCAGCTTATCATAACTTATAATATCCACTTTTATCGCGCCAACCATTAAGTCGGCTTTAACTCGGAGTGGAACCTTGTTTTCATCATCACTCACCCAGAGTTCCAAGCCTTCTTGGTCCTTAAATACTCGGTCGGCCACTACCATAGGAATTACTTTTATGGCATTCACTTTACCGAGGTCTGTTTTAAGCACTTCGCGTTTGATAAATTTTATTTGCAGGTCATAGACTTCTCCGTCCAAATAGATCTGTAATGGAAATAGATCTCCTGCTTTGGCATTAGCTACATCGAGAGTACGCGCATAGTAAATAGCAGAAATTACGTCTTGGATATCTCCCTTGAATTCAACATTGCCTTTTTTAGAGCTGCTTATCTTTTTATACTGATAGTTGAAGATGGCAAAGTCAGAATCCTTGTAAGATCCTTCTTCCATAATTTTAGAAAACTGCAAAGGTTGACAGCCCGCTTGGTCAATATAGGTCTGATAATGATCACGTACCTTGTAGAACCAATCAAAACCAGAGTAGGAGCGCCCTTTGGCATGAATATGATGCGCTTGACGTTTGCCAATCATCTTGAACTCATCTTCAATATGCATATCGATTTCTCCGGCATTTACCAATCCATAATGGACGCGGTACTTGAGAGATTCGCCATTGGCCCATGCATTATTTTCCCATACACGGTATATGGTGTCTGGAGCTTGTTCGCTTGGAGTTATTGATTCATTCTGGATGAGTGGAGACCCAGCCATCATCGCAGCAAAAAGTGGAAATAGTAGTTTCATGGCTCATCTCTTTCCTTCTAAAGTTCAAGAAATGTTCCACTTTCAAAATGCCCGCAGCAATTTCCCTTTTCCATCCCCCTTAATAAGCAGGCTATTGCTTGGTTCTTGGTAGTATAAAATATCTCCAGTGTTTTCTATTCGGCACTCAAGAATACGTGATGCATTAACATGAATCTTGTTTAATCCATAATGAAAAACAAAAACATCATCACTGTGCAGATTTCGTCCGTCAAAGACGCCTGATTCAAAGGATGTGACTTTAATGACCGGTGTTATACCTTCTAGGATCACTTCACCGGCTTCATAATGTTCAATCCAGAACCTTGTCCCATTCAAGCGTAGAAATTGATTTTTGGTGCTTCTATGATCCATTTGGAGGAAGTCGAATTGCAAGGTGTCGGAAGTGGTGAAGGATGCATCATCGAGTGTATAGAGAAAGTCGAGATTTTCATCGACATAAACCGTGATAGTTATGCGGGTATCGAGTTCTCGCAACCATTTGCAGCGGTTATGGTCGCTTAGGTAGAGCATTCCTTCTTTTACCTCACTATGAACGCCACTGAATAAATTGCTAAAACAGCTCAATTCAATGGTTCCCAAGCGCGCTGGGTCATGCACTAATTTTACATCTAAGCGATCCGCTACTGAAATAGCATGAAAGCCATCAAGACTGCGCTCAATGGTGGCGTATGCTCCCTTTTCGGTGCAGTCTTCCTTTGCTTTTGAGCAGGCTCCAAAGAGCAGAAGTATTAATGCTGCAATATGGTATATCCGATGCCCCATTCCATATAATCTGCGCGAGCAAAATGTGTTTTAAGCGTTACACTCCCAGATATTTGTGGGGTGAACATATATTTAAATCCTACGCGTTGGTAAAACAATCCTTTATTCCATCTGGGCGAGTAGAGGTATGTGCCTCCTTCTCCAATCACATGCAAATTTCCAAGCATCAATTCTCCTCCCAAGGTCAATCCAATCTCCACTGAGTTTCCAAGATTGGGTGCTTCAGCTGGTTTGGCTGGGTTATCTCGGTATACATAGCCTTGGTCAAAGAACAAGTCGATGCCTGCATCAAAATTCAGCTTATTTAGGCACCAGAAGAAGTTTTTATAACTCATCTCAGCTACAAAAATGCGCTTCGAATAGATGAGGGCCGTTTCCTTCGTTGCCAATGAAAGTCGAAATTCTTGCTTGCGTTGGCTAGCGCATGTGTCTGGCACATATGGATGTGTTTCCTTGCCTTTCGCATGGATATTATACCCTAGCCCGAATCCAGCTTCCACGCTATTCATACCCAAATTGGGCATTTTGAAATTGGCATTCGAAAAATGAGTTATGCCCACTACAGCAGATAATTCGAGCTTTTTTGTGAGCAATACATGGTACAAAAAGTGAACGCGCATATTGGCGTTGATATGACTTCCGATTGCCTTATTTTGAAGATTATCTAAACCCCATTTTTTCGTGAGGTAGCCAATTCCAGAGCCGATACGAAAATTAAGTTCTTGCCTCGGTCGATCCATCAACTTTAACTCAGCATAGGGCAAAATACCATAGGCTTGTCCGCCGCTTTTAGTGCCAAAGTCGAGGCAGGTAAAATTAATTCCAAGTCGGGGAGAACGGCAGTTGCGGGTCCAATTCATCTGGCTGTTTTGGGTATGGAAATAGATGTTTAAATCGAGCGAATGGCTTGGCGCCTCTAAGTTTAGCATGGTTTTGCGGTGTGCCCACATATACCCGTAACTGCGGTAAATGGCAAAGCTAGGCGAATAAGCCGCACTACTCGAAAGCAGGCCACATAGGATGCTAGCTAGCAAGAAGATCCGCAGCGAAAGCTTCATTAAATATCGAAGTGAACTCCTTGAGCTAAAGGAATTTCTGTGCTATAGTTGATGGTGTTTGTTTGTCTGCGCATATACGCTTTCCAAGCATCAGACCCTGATTCTCTTCCTCCACCGGTTTCTTTTTCACCGCCAAATGCTCCCCCAATTTCGGCACCAGAAGTACCAATATTCACATTGGCGATTCCACAATCTGACCCCGCTGCTGAGAGGAATTTTTCCGTTTCCATGATGCTATCGCTGAATATCGCTGAACTCAATCCTTGTTTCACCCCATTCTGAAGCGCAATGGCTTCATCGATGCTTTTATATTTCATCATATACAAGATAGGAGCAAAGGTCTCCTCCTGAACAATTTCCATCTCATTGCTTGCTTCAGCAATACAAGGAACAACATAGGTTCCAGCAGCCGTTTCACCTTCTAAGCGAGTTCCGCCGTATAAAATCTTGCCTCCTTGGGCTTTTACTTGATTTACTGCCTTTAAGAATTGGTCTACCGCTTGTTTGTCGATCAAAGGACCTACTAAAGTATCGCTGGCCAAGGGAGAGCCAATACGAAGCTGTGGATAGACGGCCAAGAGCTTGGCTTTTACGGTTTCATACATAGATTCATGAATGATTAGGCGGCGTGTGCTCGTGCAGCGCTGACCAGCAGTTCCCACCGCGCCAAATACTACTCCTTGCAACGCGATATCTAAATTCGCTTTTGGGGTTATGATGATGGCATTGTTTCCTCCTAATTCGAGAAGAGAACGTCCCAAACGAGCACCAACAGCCGCCCCTACTTTTTTACCCATGCGGGTAGATCCAGTAGCGGATACCAATGGCATTCTGCTATCGTTCGACATCAATTCTCCAACGCGGGCGTCGCCAATGATGAGGTTAAATATTCCTTCTGGCAATTCATTTTCTGCCAGTACAGTTTTTAAGATATTTTGACAAGCAATTGCGGTCAATGGGGTCTTTTCAGATGGTTTCCATACGCACACATCCCCGCAAACTGCAGCAAGCATCGCATTCCAGCTCCAAACAGCCACTGGGAAATTGAAGGCAGAAATAATTCCCACGATTCCTAATGGATGCCATTGTTCATACATGCGGTGTAAAGGCCGCTCACTGTGCATGGTGAGTCCGTGCAACTGACGGGAGAGGCCTACAGCAAAATCGCAGATATCAATCATCTCCTGCACTTCGCCTAAACCTTCTTGCAAGATTTTACCCATCTCATAGGAAACTAGCGTACCCAGTTCTTGCTTGTACTCACGAAGTTTATCTCCATATTGACGAATGATTTCTCCTCTTTTCGGAGCAGGAACCATGCGCCAAATAGCAAATGCCTCACTGGCTTGTTTCATGATGGCTTCATAGTCTTCTTCATTGGCTAAAGAGACCGAAGCGATTTTCTTGCCATCGGCAGGACTAACTATATCACGTGTTTCGCGCTCGCTTCTTCCTAACCAATTTTGACCGGTTGATGCCGCTGGGTTTTCTGGTTGAATACCAAGTTCTTGTAAAACGTTTTGAATCGAAGTGGATGCTTGCTGAGTCATACAAGAACAAAGGTAAATATTACGAGATGAATTCATGAATAAATAGAAGGGAAAATGCCGCTTCCAATGACGGAAGGATAATTTTTGTGCATTATAAAGAGGGTCTTATTGGCGTTAAAGTGTATCTTTAGAGTGCATGAAGACAAAAAAAGAAATCACCCAAAATTGGCTTCCGCGGTATACGGGAGTGCCGCTCAAAGACTTTGGGAAATATATCCTATTAACCAATTTCGACCATTACCTAGACATCTTTTCCAAAATTACTGGAGCCCAAATACATGGCGAAGACAAGCCCTATCAGGTTGCCACGGCTGGGCAGATTACCATGATTAATTTTGGAATGGGGAGTCCGAATGCCGCTACAGTGATGGACCTCTTAAGCAGTATTAAACCGAAGGCTGTTTTGTTTCTTGGGAAATGTGGCGGACTGAAAAAGAAAAATCAAATTGGCGACCTCATTCTTCCCATTGCAGCCATAAGAGGCGATGGTACCAGCAATGATTATTTCCCCGCAGAGGTCCCAGCACTTCCCTCTTTTGCCTTGCAAAAAGCCATTTCAACAACCATTCGTGATTACGGACAAGACTATTGGACCGGAACCGTCTATACCACCAATCGCCGTGTATGGGAGCATGATACCAGCTTCAAAACATATTTGAGAAAGATTCGTGCCATGGCCGTTGATATGGAGACCGCCACCATTTTTACTGTGGGCTTTTTTAATGAAATTCCAAGTGGAGCTCTCTTGCTCGTAAGCGATCAACCTATGATCCCCGAAGGCGTAAAAACCAGTACGAGCGACACCAAAGTAACCAGCGATTTTGCTGCTATGCACGTAAAGATTGGAATAGATTCACTCAAGCAATTGCTCGGCAAGAAACAAACCGTGAAGCATCTGCAGTTCTGAAAACTGAAAACTGGCTTCAGGTGTCTGGCGTCTAAAATCTGGCCTCTGTCCTCTAATAATCCGTATTCCACTTCCCACGATTGGCATTAAATATCTTGGCAATATTTTTTGCGTCATCAATGGCTCGATGGTGCGTGCCTGCGAGTTCAATTCCTTCCATTTGAAGAGCGGCAGTCATACCAATAGGTCTTGGCAGCTTCTTAAAAGCGCCATATTGATGTTTTAGGCTGATATGTTTAATCAACCAAATTTTAGAGATTTCATACAAGTCGCAATCCTTGGCGAATTGCGTTTTATCATAGAATCCCCAGCTGCACAGGAGGTAAGGCTTGCTGAGGTCTATCCAATTTTGGAAATCCACCAAAGCAGCGTCGAAGCTTTTTGCCTGATCAATATCTGCTTGTTGAATGCTGGTAAGCTCCGTACAAAAATCAGAAAGAACTGGGTGCAATTTGGGTTTAACCAGTGCATTGAATTCGGAAATGGTTTTTCCAGCTTGGTCGATTTTTAAGGCACCAATCTCAATGATTTCATTCGGACGCGTATCGGAGCGTTCTTTCCAACAGGTAGCTTCAAGGTCTACGATGATATAGTTCATAGCGGATTTTAGGGTGGGAATCTAGCATCGAAGGTACGATACTTTATATCGGATCTTAGAAATCGTAGCCTAAGGAGAAATACCATTGGGCCTTCGCATCATTGGCAAGTACCCCATTTTCTATTCCCCAAGCCATATCTCCTCGAATATAATAGCCAAATATTCGTGTACGCAAACCAGTTCCAAAACCACTCAAGAAGGGGTTGTTTCGGTTACGTACGGTAATTTTAACCGAGCCTTGGTCAATCACTCGGGTATTATAGTGTTGATCAGTAAAAGGGTTCCAAGAATTCCATGCTGAGCCAATATCATAAAAGGCGATCAATTGTAGGTTTCTCAAGAAGCTGATATTTACAGGAGTTTGACTGAGATAACTAACGATAGGGATGCGTACTTCGCTATTGATGATCAAGCTATGTCCGCCATTTCGCATATTTTGTTGGAAACCTCGAATCCCTGAAACAAGACTATTGAAGCTATAGGTATAGTTGGGGCTCGGCGTTAATTGTTCGTTGAACTTATTGCCAAGCCAATTTTCGGTCCCGCCAACTTGGTAGTTGATGGCTGAAGGGCCAAAGCTGGCAGTAGCACCCAAGCGATTTGCCCAAAGTATTTTCGCGCCAATTTTTTTATACCAACGTAAATCCATACCCAATATTGAGGTGCTCCGGCTTTGATCGGTGACATTTTGGAAATGTTCGAAATAGATTTTCCCTTTCAGTCCAACGGGAAAGTTTAATTCTTCATCAGCATGACGGTCGATGATGAGTTCCAGCTTAGCCCCAAGCCAATCGTTCACTTCATCGGGTTTGTCCAAGGCTCCTTGGTCCGTAGAATTGGTTACTAAGCGGTCAAATCGAGCAAAGGGAGCCAAGCGCAGTTCCATATTGAAGGGAAGAGGCTGCACAACGAAGGGACGAATTTCATGAATGAAAATACGGTTGCTCGCTACCGTCGCATCGATGAGCCGCGACATGCGAAAGAATTGCACGCCAAAGTCGCGTTTGTATTTGCGTTGAATATAGCTGAGATAGAAATCAGTACTATACAGACGAATTGGAATACGACCTCCTACCACCAAGCTCTGGTCATTAAACAGGTCGGCCATACTGGCTTCTATCCGTGTATTAATATTGGGACGACTGAAAGTATTAAAGGTGGAGCTGAACTGATTATTGATATAATAGGGGGTATTGATGATGCTATTTTCAACGATTTGAGTGACCAAATAATTCGGGAAGAAAGTCGTTCGGTATTTAGTAGGTTTCGTCTGGTAGATAATCTCGTTTTGTTTGCTCGACCTTTTCTTGACGGCGGCATTCGGAAGCTCTGGAAAGCCAGTCTGGAAATGGTCGTATTTATCCTCTGGAGTAGTGTCGGCTTTAACGATTGTGATAGCCTGTTCAACCGGTATATCCTGCTTTTCTACTAAAAAGCGATTATTGGTGGAGTCGGAAACAAAAGCTTGATCTCCCTTAATATTGCGGTAGCTGCTTGGGCTCACCTGGGTATACTGTGCGTCTTGCGCTACCTCTTTCGAAATATCCAAGATCTGCACGTAGTATTCATCATTGAAACGGACGAGAGCCGCTTCTATTTCAAGCATTTTTGAAGTAGCAAAGAGTAGAATATTTCGGCTATAGTCGCTAAGCGGATAATGGCGATAAACTTCTTTTTTTACTTCTTCCAAATGGAAAGCCCCAGCATTTACCATCAAGGTACTATCTAGTTCGAGGTCTTCTAATCGGAACTTGTCCGCGTCCAATTCACCGTGAACTATAAAAGTGTCTAAAATCCGCGAATTGTCTTTTCTCTCAACAATCACCAAAGTCTTTTCTAAACGTTCACTAGAAAGGGTAACATAGGTATTATAGATTCCATTATTATCGCTCAAATAGGCAATGCCACCAAGTGGATATGCTTGAGCTTGTACCTCATTGATAAAAGGAGTAGCAGTAATTCGCCTAAGCTGTCCCGTGCCTATAGGGAAGGACATTGCATAGATATCGTATGTGGCCGAATCTCCTGGAACGAAGGTATTAGGGCCGTGGTAGATCGTGCCTTGTTGCTGGCGGTTCGATTGAAAGATAATTTCGGTACCGCCTTCATTGAACATAGCCCTTCCATCATCAAAAGGGTCCTTGGTGATGGCGGTAAGTTCTCCGTGCTCATAAAGGTATAGATCGCTCTGTCCGTTGATGGCGGCACTTAATAGAAATAGGTCCTTATCAGGATGTATATCGGCATGGAGTACCTGACTGATTCCGCTGATTTTTTCCGATTTTTTCCATTTTCCATTTCGGCTAAGCTCTACATGACGGAGCTTTCCTTTATAATGGAGGAAAGCATGAATACTACTTCCATTACGACTCCATACCACGGCGGGTTCTATGGCATCCCAATAGGTATTGCTTACATCATCACTACGGAATATGCGGCTTGTTTTTTGCGTCTCAATATTGAGTAGCCAGATTTCCATTCTTCCCATATAATTCCCAGCAAGTAGAAGGTCTTTATTGTTCGGAGCGATGGCCATTTGTGAAAAGGAACGATTAGCTAGTTTGCTTGGTAGCTTAATTGCATTCCTGAGTGGCGCATATCCTGGGTCAGTCGAATACCTGATTTCGTAGTATTTGCGCCAGTCGATAAAAACGGAGCGGGGCGAATTCCCTAAAACGAAATTGAGGGCATTATCGTAGTTTCTGCTTACCCGAGTTAGGTACAGAATATCAGAAACACTTCGAATTCCATACGTCTCCCCAATATAGTTCCACCAACTATGCCCAGCTAATTCGGCTTCTCGGCCACTCAAAAGGTTGAGGTTTTTAAATGCATCGGCTTGAATTGCATCGCGTACCTGATTATCAATTTCAGTATTCCATGATTCAGAGAGGTAAGAGAGCAGTCCTTTATAAAACCATTCTGGAAGATACAGCAGCGTAGAAGAACGCAGCCGCTCTTGAAACGATCCTCCATACATCAACTCATTCACCAATAATTCTCCTATCCCATAGCGGATTGACCTTTTTAAATGACTGCGGTCTCCATCGAAATAGGTGAGAACTTTATTCTGAGTAGTATAGGCATAGCCGCCTTTATTGAATGGCTGAGCCGTTTGGAAGTTATTACTATGGCGGAGCTCGTAATCGTTGTGGTAGAGAATGATTTGAGAACGGCTACCAAGACGGTAATCGACAATGTCTTCCACATGCTTTAGTTCCTCCTCGGCAATTACAAGAGCGAGTTCTGCCAAGCCATGTGCTTCGCCATAATAATAGGCGTCAAAATTATTGGAGCTGATATATTTCCAATCATGCACCTCATATTGCCGCGTGCTTACTCCAAATTCCGGATCATGTCCTTGCGCAAAAAGCAGGGAACTCGTCAATGAAAATAGGAGAATGGCTAGTAGTTTTCTCAAATTGGTGGCTTCTGTCAAAGTTAGGTATAAGAAAAACATCTTCAAATCCCGTGCTATCTTATTTTGAAACGTATTTTTGCAGTGAATTATGGTACAGATCCAAGCATTTACTTTTAATCCGTTCTCGGAAAATACTTATTTGCTCTTTAATACAGAAACAAAAGAAGCCTGTTTATTTGATCCGGGTTGTTCAAATGCCACTGAACAAGCTACGCTCAAGCGGTTTCTGAAAGAGAAGAGCCTTACTTTAACCCAACTGCTGCTTACCCATGCACATATCGATCATATTCTTGGTTATTCATGGGTGCATGATACCTATAACTTAACCGCACGCGCCAATGAGAAGGAGATTCCTGTTTTTCAAAGAGGAAAAGAATCGGCCTTATTATTTGGAATTTCTTATGAAGAGGGCCCTAAGCTAATAGCTGACCTGAATCATGGTCTTGTTTTGGATATTGTTGGCGAGAAATGGGAATTGCGTGAAGCACCCGGTCATTCTCCTGGAAGCATCTTGTTTGTTTGTCATGCGAAAAAATGGGTGATTGCAGGCGACGTGCTTTTCAGAGAAAGTATTGGGAGGAGTGATCTGCCAGGAGGAAATCAGGAGGCCTTGATGCGCTCCATTACGCGAGAATTATACAGTTTGCCAGATGATTATACCGTATTCCCAGGACATGGTCCGGAAACAAGCATTGGCCATGAGAAACAAGCTAACCCCTTTATACGCGGATGATTCTTCAATACATTCTACTCGCCCTTATTGTAGGTTTTGCCGCTTGGTTTATCATCAAGAAGGTACGTGCCCCTTTTCATAAAAAAGACGACTGCGGGGGTGGCTGCGCAAAATGCGGCGCACTAGATAAGTTGGATAAAGTGAAAGATTAGTGCTCGGTGCTTCCCGATTTGAAGGCAGCAAAATCAAACAGTAAGGAGAATCGAAGTGTATGCTGCAGCGGGTTTCTTTGTCCGAGCCCTGCCAAATACGAAACATCCATACCGAAGACCTTGTAGCGCAATCCAATACCAAAGGTCATATACTTTCTATTTCCTTTGTTTTTGTTTTCATAGAAATAGCCAGTACGCACAGCAAATTGATTCTGGTACCACCATTCTGCCCCTACTGAAATTTGAATTTCTTGAAGTTCCTCTTTGAATCCGTTTGGCGCGTCGCCAAATGATTGGAACATCCCTTGAAGCACGGGAACATTGCTTGGCTTACCGTATGCAACCACGGGACCTCCACCCTGAATTTGAATTTTACCCATTGAATCTAGGCTGTACAAAGGAGGAGTAGGTACGAGCAGTTTGTTGAAATCCACGGCAATTCCAACATGATTATAATCGTCTACCTGCACGCCAGCATAAGCGCCAAGGCGAAGGTTGATAGGGATAAAGTCACGCTGAGCATCGGAGGTATAGGTGATTTTATTCCCAATATTGGTGATAGCCAAGCCAAAGGCATAGTCCATTAATTTTTTGGACTTCAGCTTTTTGGTGTTTTTATAATACATGCCCAAATCGGCCGCACCTGCAATACCCGGACGGGTACCATTGCTAGATAAATTACCAATTAAATTTGAATAGATAAAACGAAGGCCTACACCCATCGAGAAATGCTTAGAAAGTTGGGTGCTATAAAATCCATCAATAGCAAATTCGCTTGGATTGAAGGTTCCTAATGAATTTCCGTTTTCATCAGTATAGTTAATGTTTCCTAAGGAGAAGAAACGAAGACTTCCAGCAATTGAGCTTCTTTTATTGATTTTGCCATAGGCCGACAAATAGGAAATGGATACCCCATCTACTAATTGTCTAAGCCAAGGAGTATAAGTAAGACTAATCCCACCTGGTTTTTCTATGAAAGCAAATTTTGCAGGGTTCCAATGCCCGGAATTAATATCACCAGGGGTTGCAGCACCCACATCACCCATTGCACCGCCTCTTGCATCTGGAGCAATCATCAGAAAGGGAACAGTGGTAGTAATTGCATTCTGTTGCCCAAGCAAATTAGGCTGTGCATAGGATTTAACGCCCACTAGAAGGCATACGAAACTTGCAGCAAGATATCTCAATTTCATTCTTTTGGCTAAAATAGCGTGGCAAATATAAGGTTCTACGTTGATTTCTTGGTCATTTAAGGGTTTGGAAGATACACGAGTCGGCTCGTTGCCTCAACCTCTTGTCCCACTTCATTCCTGACAATAACTTTGAATAAGTACAATCCGGGTAATACTTCAGTAGAGCCATCTCGGTATGGATTCCATACCAATGAATTTACTCGTGAACCAGCATCCATCTCCATCGCAGTTATTGTCTTAACGAGCTTTCCTTGGGTATCGTATATCAAAACCTTGATATCGAGATTTTTTCCTTGTTGGTTATGCTCAAAGCTAATAGTTGTTTGAATACTGAAAGGATTTGGGTAAGCCATGAGGTTGTCAATCGCCATTTGCACGTTAGGTGCAACAATAAACTCTGTTGTTGCTTCGGCTGAATTATTATGTACGTCCCATACTTTCACCTTCAGACTATGTCGGCCTACTTTTAAGTCTTTAAGCGGATACACTACGGTGCCTCTTTGGAAATCGTCAATATTGGCATCGTAGTATTCATTCAAGACCAAAACTTCCTTGGTATTATTATCCAATGTAGCGGATATATCACGTCCAATTCCAAGTCCTGTTGTATTGATCCCACTCGCATCATATACTACGGCATAGATGGATGGACTTTCATTGGTGATTCCGCCACGAACAAAGAAGGAGTCATTCATATAGAGGCGAATTTCCGGACCTGTAAAATCAGGTATAGCATTCGCATCTACTGTTGGGCTCATTACAAAATTCTCGAAGCCATTGGCATCTTCCACACCATTCTCTGCATAATAGCTGATCTTGGCTTCGCCTGGTTGAAAGGGTAGGTCACGTGGTAGAATAAACTCTACCTTGAATTTTCCATTTTTCACACTGGCTTTTCCTTTGTAAACAATGCTCGTATAGGCCTCAAAGCTTTCTTCATAACTTCCAGGATCATTTGCGAGGGTAGTGATGGTTTGTTTGCTTGCGAAAACAGTAGGAAAAACCGTTCCATCAAAAGAGCTAATCACTTGATCTTGAAAATCTCTGACTTCGCCTTCAATGGTGAACTTGGTCAAAGCTTGCATGGTATCGTTTTGCTGGTCGATATCTACCCCATTGATTTTAGTTGACGCCACATTGTATTTTGGATAAGCCAATTGTACCGCTGGATCACCAATGAAAACAAAGCTTCTCGTATTGACAGATGCTGGATTTTCATTTTTCGTTTTGACCAAAACATCACCGAGTGCAGGCACCTGGTTTGGGTCATAATCAAATACATTGTTCTTGTAAAACTTCTGATTCAATAAGAAATTTGGCCATTGGTATACCAAGCGTACAGTGGTAAATAGGCCAATGGCACCACCATTCGGATTCAACATTACGAGTTCGCCAGCCGATTGCCGCGCGGGATCATCGAAGCGGGTAAATTCGCAAGTGGCTGTAATGAAGAGCGGTAAGTTTGCGCCTCCTTTCCAAGACTTTATTTGAGGGACGTCTACATATTTTTCATATCCAAGCTGAATTTCGCCGCCATGTCCACTGTAGTTTACAATGAGGGCTCCATCATTAAATGAGCGATCTACTTCTTTGGTGACATCGGGATAACGTTGTCCGTTCCCAACAGTAATTTGCTTGTAGGCATCGGCAAACAGTTTGCGCACATTGTATTCTGGGTGGTCCTTTTCTACAATCCCCGCATACGCCATACCATCATGCATATGGATATTATTGTCCTCGTCGTCCGTTAGTATGGTGACCACATTTCTCCAGTCACCGAGACCTTCCTTATCATAATAGCGAATAATCTTATTCACCATCTGTGCTGCCTCCGTAGGAGTTTGAACCGGAAGTCGTCCGATACCTAAATCGAGCATGCCCGAATAATCGATATCCGCGCCTTCATTTTCATCCAATAGTCCGAAAAAGTCGTCGCTGCAGTATGAACCTACTGGCGAAACGGAGTTCTTACTTTCATAGGTGGGGACGAAATTGGTATTGATATTCAGGATGTTTTTGTAATCGTACGAGGCATCTCCGAAAAATAAGAGATAACGAGGCTCAGCTCCTGGAATTGCTGTTTCGTAGAAGTAGCGCATCATATTACGGATGGCAGAAATGTCTGGCACACCGCAGGAAAATTCATTGTATACTTCTTGTGGCTGAACGACTAAGACTTCAAGTCCATTTTGCGTATGGTGGAATTTTGCCAAACGGGTTGCTTCACTCAGAAATAGGGGGTGGGCGACAATCACATAGTCGATATTTTTTTGACCATGGATATTCTGGTTTGCCACTTTTTCAAAGCTGTGAATGCTTTTAAAACTCTCGTTTTTCAAGAGAGCATATTCACGCAGAATAGAAGACTCATCCACAAAGTATTGATTGCCTGGATCGTTTTGCAAGGCGATTCGTGCGATGGCATGCGGGTCGCTCAGGTCCCAAACTTCGTAGCCTTGCCCATTTAAATTATAGCGCGTAGTAGAGTTTGCACCAACACTTCTGCCATCGCGGAATATTAGCTGGCCATTATTGCCCAGTTTTCTGCGGTAAATGATTTCAATATAATCGAGCCAAGCCTTGGAGTCAGTGGTAGGCTTGCTATAGGTGAGGGTAATATCTAAGGGCCCGTTTCCAGAATAGTTGGAACCCACTACCGTTGGTGTAGAAGCAAATTGAGCGGCATAGAAGTTCACGTTCGAGCTCGACATAGTATGCTGGTGTACTTGCTGGCCATTCACAGTCCCGTAGAGGCTGCTCGCAGAAGCACTCCTTGCGGAGGCACGCGTTTGAATCCGTACATTTTCACCGGTCACTTGATCGGGTAGGTCAAACTTGAGGTTAAGGTCAGTATTCGTTCTGCTAAATTCTTTTCCGAACCAGTCTTTCCCTGATTTAATTAAGTTGTATTTCTCTTCTTCTTGATGGATGATTTCATCATAAGAGCTGGTAGTATAGGTTGGGTTTTTTGTGCTCGATGCTTTGCTACTAATGCGCTTCCCGCCTGGAGCTCCAAGCGTTAAAAATGCAGCGGATAAATCACTGTATAGATGGATTTGTTTGGAGTAGGTTTTGGATCCCGGATTGAATTTTAGCTCATGCGGGCCATAGGCAAAGAATAGGATATCGTCGTCTCCATCAAAAAGCCCATTATTATTTTTATCCCGCACTTGTATGGCCATTTCTTCGAGGTCATCAAATTCGGTTAATGCATTTTCTTCTGGGAGCATACCGCCGCGGTAGGCATACATGCGTATTTTAGAAATATCTTCACCAACAGCAGCAAGGCCAAAGCTTTGCACTTCTGAAAGGCTTAAGCGGTAAACGCCTGTTTCACCAAAGATTATTTTAACCCAACTCCCGTCTTTTAGAAGGCTTTCAGATTTCCATAAAACGCCTTTTTTTGCTTGAAGCTCAGTCGTAGGAGTTGGTCGAACTGACCATTTTAAGGTAAGATGGGTAAGTCGTTGAATCTGCTGGTTTTCGTCTTTCTCTAACAGCGGTACTTCTACAATCGCGAAGCGTTGTTTCTTGGCTGTCTGGTAAGTGACTTTCGGTTGAGTCTTCCCCGAGCTGATAGTGAGAGACTGAATATATGCTCCGTATTCCTTAGGGTCCACGGATTCGAATACCGCAAATATAGTGGGGTCTAAATCGATGACCTCACCTGCCTGGAGAGGGATTTGTTGGGTATAGATGGGTGCAGCGCCCTCTGTTATTTGGCTTGCATTTTCAGTATACGGAACAAGCATGGTGCTTGAATCCATTTGCATTACTTGCTTGGCCATCCACGAAAAATCTTCATTGATATAGCCCGACTGTGCCTGAGAAATTGTTACACTCAACAGGGATATAAGCAACGAAAGCACATAATAAGGGGTCATCGTCATACGTTTAGTATTGAGTTGGCAAACTTGCTTTTGCAATTAATGTTCAATTCTTTGCATTATAAAGCGAAATTCCTGCCAAATTGGAAACGAAATGAATCAGGATTTATTTCGTAAGTTTAAAAAAAGTATTTTTGAAAATATGACACCAGTTCTACTCAAAAAGTTGCTTGTCAAAGGCATTGCCCTTGGAGGCGTCATGCTATTGCTTCATTCAGATGCTAAAGCACAGGATCCTGAGTTCACTCAGTTCTACGCTGCGCCTATATATACCAACCCGGCCTTCGCTGGTACTGGGAATTGTGGGGGACGTATCGTACTCAACTACCGTAACCAGTGGCCAAGCTTACCGGGTACTTTCAGAACCTTTGCAGGTTCATACGATCAGCATATTGATGCGATTGGTGGAGGTATTGGTATAATGGCTATGCAGGATGTGGCAGGAGATGGACTCCTTACAACCACTGCCATTTCAGGGATCTACAGCTATCAAATTAACGTTAGTCGAAAATTTACGATGCGTGCGGCAATTCAAGCTACTTTTCAGCAAAGAGCGATAGATTGGAACCGTTTGCGTTTTGCAGATGAGATTGTTCCACGTCGTGGTTTTGTACTACCGACGAGTGAGGTTTTTGCAGCTGAAAGCGTTTCATATCCAAATTTTTCTGCCGGACTTATCGGGTATACGAAAAATTTCTATGCTGGTATAGCAGTTCATAACTTGAACGAGCCTAACCAGTCTTTTTATGGAAACTCCGATGCGGGTACAACAGTGCCACGTCGCTGGACCTTACACTCAGGAATGGTTATCCCATTGCAAGAAGGCAAAAGAGGCGGAGAGCCTGATTTGGCAATTAGCCCAAATATCTTAATTATGGTGCAAGAGAAGTTTATGCAAGTGAACTTTGGTTTCTACCTAAATAAAGGGCCTTTGGTTGCCGGACTTTGGTTCCGTCAAACTTCGCCAAACTCTGATGCGATGCTCGTATTATTAGGCTTCCGCCATAATAATTTCAAATTCGGATATAGCTATGACGTTACCGTGTCGTCTGCCAGAGCAGCTGCTCCTGGTTCTCACGAAATTTCTGCGGCCATCGAGTGGTGTGCGAAGAAACGTTCAAAACGTTACCGTAAATTGACCTGTCCTGACTTTTAGTCAATAAAGACCTTAAATAAAAAAAGCCATCCCGCAACGGATGGCTTTTTTTTGTCGAAAATTTCCTCTTCTATTTTTTGAAAAGCGTAACTTTAGGTTGTTATGCGTACGAAAAGAATTATTCCATTCGCCTTATCCCTGCTGCTGGCGATTCATCTAAACGCACAGGATGCTATCTATTCTCAGTTTTATGCTGCCCCAATATTAACCAATCCCGCCTTGGCTGGAGTAGGATTATGTGGAGGAAGAGCCGTGATGCAGTACCGAAATCAATGGCCTAGCTTGGGAAATAATTTTCGAACCCTCGGGTTTGCCTATGATCAGGCTTCGCCTAAATTAGGAGGGGGCTACGGTATTTCCATGCTTCGCGATGTGGCGGGAGATGGTTTGCTCACTACCACTTCGGTGAATCTAATCTATAATTATCGGATTGAGCTTAGTAGAGATTGGTCCTTATATACCGCTCTGCAAGGAACCTTTGTTCAACGAAGCATCAATTTTGATAAACTGCAATTTGCCGATCAAATAGAACCTCGAAAAGGATTTGTTAAACCCACGGAGGAAAATCGTCCGAATGAAAGTATCAGTCTGCCTAGCATGACTGCCGGAGCGGTACTTCAAGGAAAAGGCTTTTATGCGGGGGTATCGGTGTTTCACCTGAATGAACCTAGCCAGAGTTTTTACGGGACAACCGGGCCGGGCACCTATTTGCCCAGAAGAATGAACGTGCATGCTGGTCTCAACTTGAGATTAGGAAATCGAAGAGGGCCACTAAGAGAGGACGAATTGACCCTTTCGCCCAATGTGCTTTTTTCTATCCAGGAAAAGTTCACCCAATTGAATTTAGGCTTTTATTTAAATAAGGGCGGTTTTGTTACTGGTTTATGGTTCCGTCAAGCTGGTGCAAATCCCGATGCGTTGATAGTAATTATTGGTTACCAATCTGATAATTATAAGATTGGCTATTCGTATGACGTTACCTTATCGCAAGCACGGGGAGCAGTGAAAGGGTCACATGAAATTTCATTTGCCTATCTTTTCTGTTTACCTGATATCAAAAAATTAAATTGGTTGGATGATAATTGCCCGAAACTGTAATTAGCTGTTTTGGACTTGGACGATTTAAAGGGTATTTTATGACTAAGTTTTTAGCTCCTTTTAACTATTTGCTCCATTTTCTTTATTATTGAACAATTTATTAAGGCTACCTTGCGTTTATTAAGCAAAGTCGCTTTACTTTGTATTTCGCACTATTATGAAAAAGTATCTATTAGGAATTCTGGGACTTGCCACTGTGGGACTAGGCACTTCTTGTAAAAAGGAGAAGTCGGCAACAACCGGTTGGGCATTAAATAGTACCGAATGGGGTGGTATGGAGAAGTTGGATTACGAAGGTCAGGAAACTGGTCCGGGTTTGGTTTTGGTTCAAGGTGGTACCTTTACAATGGGTTCTACAGAACAGGATGTTACCTATACACACGATAACGTGGAACGTAGGGTAACGATTCCATCCTTTTATATGGATGAGACCGAGGTAACCAATCACCAATACCGTGAATACCTCCATTGGTTGTCACGTGTTTTCGTTGATTACCCTGAGGTACATGATAAAAACCTTCCGGACACGAACAGTTGGAGAAGAAAATTGGCTTATAACGAGCCTGCTGTAAAATATTATTTCCGTCACCCGGCTTACGACGACTATCCAGTTGTTGGCGTTAACTGGATTCAAGCAACTGCTTTTGCTGCTTGGAGAACAGACCGCGTGAACGAGTACATTTTGATTCGTGAGAAAATTCAAGATATCAAAGTGCTTGCTCAGCAGGTGAACGAAGATAACTTCAATACCGATGCTTATTATAATGGGCAGTACATGGGCTTGGAGAAAAACAGCTTGAGAGATATCACTCCAGGTGGAACGATGCGCACCGTGCGTATTGAAGATGGAATCTTACTCCCTGAATACCGCCTTCCAACAGAAGCGGAATGGGAATATGCTGCCATGTCTCTGGTTGGAAATTCACAATACGAGAATATCAATACTAAACGTATCTATCCTTGGAATGGACTTACTACACGCAGGGCATCTCCAGAAAAAGAGCGTGGATTAATCCAAGCGAACTTTAAAAGAGGCCGTGGTGATTACGCGGGTGTGGCGGGTAAATTAAATGATAACGGTATGGTAACTACTCCCGTTAAATCATACTGGCCAAACGACTTTGGACTTTGGAACATGGCTGGAAACGTTTCAGAATGGGTTATGGATGTATATCGTCCGCTATCTACTCAAGACTTTGAAGACTTCAATTCTTACCGTGGTAACGAGTATGTGACCAAAGAATTGGATCCTGATGGATATGTTCAGGAGAAAGATTCTTTAGGTCGTATCAAATACCGTCCTGTAACAGAAGAAGACAATATCGATCGCCGTAACTACCAAGTATCCGATAATATTGGGTATATGGATGAGGAGGTATACGATAATGGCGCTCAACAATATGAATATGGAGTTCACTCCTTGATTAATAACAGAGCTCGTGTTTATAAAGGAGCTAGCTGGGATGATCGTGCATATTGGTTGTCTCCAGGAACACGTCGTTATTTGGACGAAGAACAAGCCTTATCTACGCTTGGCTTCCGTTGTGCGATGATACGTGTTGGAAATCCAGCTGGAAACGGCGGAAAAAACTAATAACTACAGGCCGCGGTATCACCTGATATTGGGTTTTTAGTTTTCAGAAGGAAAAGAAATAGACATAAAAAGGCCCAGCATCACAGATGCTGGGCCTTTTTGGTTAAATAATCATATTCTCATTTCAGCTAAATACTGAACTCTGAAAACTTTTTCTAGCAATACTCTTCGAAAGCCAATTTCAAGTTATCAGCAATCATTTGTGCGCTTCTTCCTTCAATATGATGACGTTCAATCATGTGCACCAATTCGCCATTTTTAAATAAGGCAATGGAGGGAGAAGAGGGAGGATAAGGAGCCATATAAGAACGTGCCTTATCGGTTGCTTCTTTTTCCATTCCAGCAAATACAGTTACCATATTACTCGGGAGTTTGCTGCTTCCATTTACAGCAGCTGCAATACCCGGACGAGCCGAACCTGCTGCGCAACCGCAAACAGAATTTACCACTACGAGGGTAGTGCCTTCTTTGTTTTCTAGATTCGAAACTACTTCGTCGGTCGACTTGAGTTCTTTAAATCCAATATTCGTGAGTTCTGCCCGCATTGGGGCAACAAGCATTTCAGGATACATAAATGTTATTTTAGTGTATGAACATGCAAAGGTAGTTCCAATTCATTTTAAAACCCACCGCTCTGCAATTGGAGAAACGATACGCCTGCTAATTAAACCATACGCTAACCCGAAACCCAGAACCCAAAACCTTCAATAGGATGATTGCGTTAAATCGTCCAAACTATGTAACCTCGAACAATTATTCTGTATCTTTGTCACATCTATATACTTTATATAATATGACAACACAATCCACACAGCTTAACTTCAAAGTTAAGGACATCACGCTTGCCGAGTGGGGCAGAAGAGAAATCAGACTTGCTGAGGCAGAAATGCCCGGTCTGATGGCCATCCGTGCCGAGTACGGACCACAAAAGCCGCTTGCAGGAGCGCGCATTGCAGGTTGTTTGCACATGACAATTCAAACAGCCGTATTAATCGAAACCTTGGTAGAATTAGGTGCAGACGTGACTTGGTCATCATGCAACATATTCTCTACACAGGATCATGCAGCTGCAGCTATTGCAGAAGCAGGAGTTCCGGTATTCGCCTGGAAAGGAATGAATGATGAGGAATTCGATTGGTGCATTGAGCAAACCTTGCGTACTTTTAAAGGCGGAAAAGCTTTGAACATGATTCTTGATGATGGTGGCGATTTGACCAATATGGTTTTAGATCGTTTCCCAGAATTAGTGAAAGACATCAAAGGACTTTCTGAAGAAACCACTACTGGAGTTCACCGTTTGTATGAGCGCATGAAAAATGGAACACTTCCAATGCCAGCGATCAACGTAAACGATTCGGTAACAAAATCTAAATTCGACAACAAATACGGTTGCCGTGAGTCATTGGTTGACGCGATTCGTCGTGCTACTGATATTATGCTTGCTGGTAAAGTTGCCGTTGTTGCGGGTTATGGCGACGTAGGTAAAGGTTCTGCTGAATCGCTACGTGGAGCTGGATGCCGCGTTTTGGTAACTGAAATTGATCCTATCTGTGCGCTTCAAGCTGCAATGGACGGATTTGAAGTAGTAACCATGGACGAAGCGGTAGAACGCGTAAACATCGTGGTAACAGCCACAGGAAATAAAAACATCATTCGCGAAAAACATTTCCGTGGATTACGTGATAAAGCCATTGTTTGTAATATTGGTCACTTCGATAATGAAATCGACATGGCTTGGATAAATAAAACATATGGTTCAACTAAATATACCTTAAAGCCGCAAGTTGATATCTATAATGTAGATGGAAACGAAATCATCATATTGGCAGAAGGACGGTTGGTAAACCTTGGTTGTGCAATGGGTCATCCATCTTTTGTGATGAGTAACTCATTTAGTAACCAAACGTTGGCTCAATTAGAACTTTGGACAAACACAGCAGCTTATGAGAATAAGGTATATGTACTTCCAAAAATTCTTGACGAAAAAGTGGCAGCTTTCCATTTGGAAATGATTGGCGCGAAATTGACTACCCTCGACAAAGATCAAGCTGACTATATCGGCGTGAAGGTTGAAGGTCCGTTCAAGCCAGAATATTACCGCTACTAGAATATAGAGTGCTTAAATAAAAAACCGGCGTCCCAAAAGATAGCCGGTTTTTTTATGTGGTATACTGACTGATTATTACAGGAAGCGGAGTAGAATTGCCGCAGGAATTCCTAGAATGATTAAGCCCCAGAATACAAAGAAGGCAGCATTGATAGTGCGATTTAACCAGATACTTTCTGAACTGACCATCACATACCCTTGCCACTGGCACTTTTTACATTTATGATGGATGACCTTATGTCCAGTCAACTCATAGGTAGCCTTGCTCAATCCGCCAAAACGAAATGGGTTGAGTCCGTTGCGATGCCCACATTTGGGACATGTTCCGAACTTATTGCTACTGGCTTTATATATTTTACTAGATGACTTCAAAGTGTATCAGTGCCTGCAAAAATCTATTAAATTTACGAAAAATCCATAGTTAGCCATTTATTTAAGGCTAAAATCTTGTAATAAATCTCCTTTTTTTTTAAAAGCAGGTAATTAGGCCTATAATTTATTTTTATTAATAACTAGGAATAAACGCGTATTTGTAGGTCTGAGCAAGAATTCTGCTCCAAATCCCTGGATAATTTAGAATTTCCCGATTAAAAATCGGCGTATTATTCATGAAAACGACGAACAAATAGTACCTTTGCGGCGTTGTTAATCGTAGTTTAAGCGCAAGATCACTCACATGGACAGAATAAAGGAAAAGTTTGCACAGGTAGCTGCCCCATTGGCTATTTCAAGTAAGAAAATGTTGAAAGAGCATGGTAAAGTGGTCATGGGACAATATACTTTGGAACAAGTTTATAGCGGTATGAAGGGCATTATCGGTCTGATTACCGAAACTTCCTTGCTAGATTCTGAAGAAGGAATTCGTTTCAGAGGCTATACCATCCCTGAGTTGAGAGAGCGCTTGCCTAAAGTAGATGGTGGAGTTGAACCACTTCCAGAAGGATTGTTCTACCTGATGTTAATTGGCGAACTTCCTACCGAAGAGGATGTTCGTGATTTGTCGAACGACTGGGCACGAAGAAGTAATGTTCCAAATCATGTGTTCAAAGTATTGGACGCCTTGCCAAAATCAACTCATCCAATGACACAGTTTACCGTGGCGATTAATGCCATGCAAACTGAATCAGTATTTGCTGCTGCTTACAACAAAGGAATTAATAAAACAGAATATTGGAGCTATGTATACGAAGATGTAATGAACCTAATCGGTCGTTTGCCTCGTGTAGCTGCATATATCTATCGCCGTACCTATAAAAACGACGAGCATATTGAACCTAATCCGAAACTCGATTGGGCTGCAAACTTTGCGCATATGTTAGGTTTTGGTGAGGTAGAAGGCTTCAAACGTTTGATGCGTCTATATATGACCATTCATGCAGATCATGAAGGAGGAAACGTTTCTGCACATACCACTCACCTTGTAGGTTCAGCATTAAGCGATCCTTATTTATCATTCGCTGCGGCCATGAACGGACTGGCTGGTCCTTTGCATGGATTGGCGAATCAAGAGGTGATTAAATGGATCTTCGAAATGCAAGATTCTTTGGGAACCAAAAAACCAAGTAAAGAGCAAATCGCTACTTACGTGAACAAAACCCTTTCTGAAGGAAAAGTAGTTCCAGGATATGGTCATGCTGTATTGCGTAAAACAGATCCTCGCTTTACCGCACAAATGGAATTTGCAAAACGGAATATCGAGCAAGACGATACCATTGATACGGTATGGAATATTTACGATGTGGTGCCAGAAATGTTGGAATCACTTGGTAAGGTAAAGAATCCTTGGCCTAATGTTGATGCCCATTCTGGTTCATTGCTCGTACATTACGGAATGGTAGAATATGATTTTTATACCGTATTATTCGGCGTTTCGCGTGCACTAGGTGTATTAGCTCAACAAGTTTGGGACCGTGCCTTGGGCCATCCATTGGAAAGACCAAAGTCGGTTACTACAGAATGGATTCAGGATAAAGTAAAAGCTTCCGCTACTACGGCTTAGTCGATAGCATAAAAATTCTTTAAAGCCTCGTTGAAAAACGGGGCTTTTTTAGTTTAAGATCCAGCGGACACCAATAAAATACCTACGCCCTTGAAAGGAGGTATAAACGTAAGACGGGTCGAAACTTAATGCATTTGGATTTTCTGGAGTAGCTAAGATAGAACCATCTGTTGCGTAACTTACCTGTTTGTCGAACGGATCATGGGCCCGGGCAATGGAGTTGGAGACTGGCGTGAAATTCAAGAGGTTTTTGATGCCTCCATAAATTTGAAAGCCAAAAGGAAGTGTTTGCGTGACTTGTATATTCTGAATGGAATACCAAGGCGACATCTCTGCACGTGGATCTAATGGTCCTAATACTGGCAAATGCATCGGCGAATAGAGATTGCCAGTATAGTCTAAGTCCAAATGCCAAAAAGGTAATTGATAAGAAACTGACCAAGTGGCTGAAAAGCGCTCAGTGAGTAATTGGGTCGTCTTTGCCAGTTCACCATTTGCATCTGGTTCCACACTGTAATTATGCATCCAAGTAAAACCCAGCTGGCTGCGCAATTTTCCGCTTGGCATCCATTCAATACTTCCTTGAATTCCCTGCGAGATGGCATGTCCGGGCAAGTTTCCATAACGAATCTCGTTGGGGTTGCTTAAATAGTCTGGGATGATTTTATTATTGAAATAGGTATAGAAGACGGCAGCCTCCGCTTGAATGAATCCTTTTTTAAGCCCGATGAATTTCCGCCATTGCAAATTGGTATTCCAGCTTTTTTCAGGTTTGAGTTCTTCTTCAAAAACGAGTTTTCTTGCTCCTGTAAGTGCCGCATGATCTTCCGTGAAAACATTGGCAACACGGTAGCCATTTCCAGCGCCTAGTCGGAAGGTACCGAGTTTTTTGAGGTCTAGTTTATAATTAATCCGTGGAGACAGAATTGATCCATGTAAGCTATTATAATCATAACGAATGCCGCTTAATAACTCTTGTTGTTCATTAATATGCCATGACTCTTGCACAAAGACTCCGGGTAAAATGGTGATGGATGGAATACTTCGCGCAGGTCCAGAACTAATTGCTTCGGTGGCCGGGGTATTGTCATCATACCAAGTATACCTTGTAGCTGCCCCAAACAGAAAACGATGTTGCGCATTAATGGGTTTATGCCATAATAGCTGCTGAAAAACGATGCGTTGATCTCCTCTATAAGGAGTGATGCCATACCAAGAGTCTTGATAATGCCAGCTTGCAGATAGTTGATAAACGAAGGTGTCATTCTTTATTCTAAAGGGAATTGCTCCAAGAACTTCTGCTCTACGTGTATGGATGCTCTCGCCATAAATAGAGTCGCTACCTTCCCATTCGGGTGTCCAGTTGATTTGGCCTCCCCAGCGGTCCTCATAAACGCCTCGCACTGCTAGTTGCGCTTGTCCTGCTTTTGTTTTCCATGTACTTTTATGAAATAAAGATGCGCGACTAGAATTGGCTAAGTCGGTAAATCCATCTCCATTGAGGTCATTGGGTGTATTATAGTAGAAGAGGTTAATACCCAAAAGATGTTTTACTTTTCCTTTCCCATAGGCAGTTCCTAAATCGAGGTTATGCTCTCCCCAACTTGTTACAAAATAGTCGGCGGCAGCTTGTGGCGCATGACTCGGGTCTTTGGTTACCACATTGATTAATCCTCCAACGGCTTCAGATCCATAGAGGGTAGAGGCCGGTCCTTTGATGATTTCAATCCTTTCAACCAAGGCATTTGGTATTCCACTCAATCCATACACAGTCCCCAATCCACTTACGATAGGCATCCCGTCTATTGTAACCATTGTATATGGGCCTTCTAGTCCATTCAGGTGAATATCTCCGGTATTGCAGATGCTGCAGTTAACCTGTGGGCGCACACCATTTACATTTTGTAAAGCTTCGAATAAGTTGGGTGTAGGGTTTTTGAGAAAGAAGCTGGGCCTATATACTTCAATGGCAACCGGACTCTTATCGCGACTTACTGGACTTAATGTTCCTGAAATAACAATATCATCGGTATAGATGGATGATTCTTTGAGCTCGATGGATAAATCGAGTGTTTCTTGATTATGGAGGCTGATTGTTTGGCTGAACGCATCATACCCAATGACAGTTACCGAGAGTTCGTGCTTTCCAATTGGTATATTATTTATGATAAAATAGCCCGAGTCATTGCTCGCAGCTCCCAATCCAAGAGTCTTAATGCCAATATTCGCATAAGCAATCGGACCATTTACATCATACACTCGGCCTTTGATTCGTCCTACTTGCTGTGCGTTTGTAGCAGTGCTGAGCATCCAAAAGCATAGAAGGAATACAAAATACCTCACTCGATTCATGAGGCAAATCTAAAACGAAAATTAGAATAAACGAAAAAGAAATTTAGATAGGTCTAAAAATTAATTATCTGATGAGTTTATAAGCGGGTAGTCGAGCATTCTGTATCTAGTGATTTCTTGTAAAAGCAACCATTCCACTTCAGGTAAATTCTTCTTCACTTCTTTCCAGTCCATCCAAACCATGATGAGCTGATGATCGTCTCCCTCATATTGATATGGCGGATAACACAGGCCAAAATGGGTATAGTCAAAACGCCAAGCCCCAGGTGTCTCGACCAATTGACGGCGAACGGCCATGCCAGAAATAGAATTGGGTAGAAAGTCAAATTTCTGCTGTTCAAAGGTTTCATAACCCAAATCCCAATCATCCATTAAAATATCTACCACTTCATCATAGAGGGTGTCGAATTGAACCAAATCAAATATTTTATTGACGCTATCGGGCCAATATGGAGTGATGGTTTTGGCTTCTATAAATTGGTATAGATGAGTTTGTAAGGAATCAAAAAGGGCTGCTCCATTTTGTTTAATCAGCCCAGAGCTTAACCATGCGGGATTATTCAAGGCTTGAAATGACTCCAATAGTTGCGTATGAATAGGGTTTAATTTTCGGAGCTGCTTATTGGTGATATAGCCAATTTTGTCTTCGCTTAATTGAATGGACAAATATTCTTTTTCGAAACGAATAGCTTTCCAATCTGACGGGCCTAATTGATACGACACGATACTATCTACCCACTCCTCGGTAAAATCGTCGACAGGCAATAATAGGGATTCATATTGGGTGAAAAATGAATGAAGAGCCTCGCTATTTAAAGCACCTTTGAGACTCGGGTTATCATACATACTTATTTCTCCCCTCACTAGATTTTTGTGTAGTTCATTCGTATACTCACTATAGATCTGCGCATAGGTTTCATTTCCCCAGGAGTCGTGAATCATTAGAACAGAAGTTTGAGAAAAAGCAAAAACAGGCAAAAAAAGAAATAGATAACTGAGTTGGCTTTTCATATTTATCAATACGTATTGGCTAGAATTAGTAAATGAAAAAAGCCTGATATTAAGCATCAGGCTTAAAACTTATCAAAGAGCTTAGTCGGCCTGATACGCGAAATAAGGATTCAATTTTACGTGCAAGGAATAGCTTTGAATGAGCTGAATACAATCCCATTCTGTAGCCGTATAAAGACTTTTTGCCGTGTCCGTGCTAATCCAATACCAAGTGTTTTGCTGCATTTCGCCACTCATTTTATAGATGGGTGACAAGGAATAATAGTTTAATTCAAATTCACCTTCTTGGGCTTCTGTTCGGTATGCGATGACGATGCCGGTTAATGAATCTGCCGTGGTAGGATAATAGTTGAAGATCTTTACGTTGCCATCTTGCCATGTAAGGGTCCTCGTCTTTTTCAGGTCTTCAGGTTTCATTTTTTCGTTCAGTTTAGACGATGAAAAGCAAACAGGAGCTGGCTTGAACAAAGGTTTTGTCCATGCTTTAATGACGTCATCGCAATGCGTGGCAATTAAGGTTTGGTTGATTTCTCCATAGCGGGTGCTCAAATACTTAATCAGCGAATACCCTTTTTGTTTATTGGCCTGTTCAACTTCATTGATGGATAAAAAATAGGAAGTTACTCCATTAATATTATTCGTTTTCACCTCGATCGACTTGCTATTCCATTTCAGCGATTGAGCCGTGGCCATTGGCTGACTCATGTGCATCATTGTATCGATTAAATCATACGGGTCTTCTGGATTGTCTGGGTTAATTTTTTGTATCACCGTTTGCTTTGTAAATAGCTCTTCAATTTGCATAGGGGTAAGCTTGTCTTTGAACTTGTCATCTTGATAAAGCGTTATTTGTCCATTCTTCGCTTGCAGGTACAAATTCGCACCAAAAGAGTTCAAGATAAAGGAGCCAAAAGCCGCATCGGATTCATCTGCTGCGACATGTGAGCTAAAGAAGGCCTCGTTTTGTGCAAGCCCTGGAAGACTATATGCAAATAGCGCAAGAAAGATTAATGCTTGTTTCATACTTTTAGATATCTATTGCCCATAAAGGGCATCAATTTATTCACAAAAAAATCCCCACCATTTCTGATGAGGATTTCTCTTTAAGATGATTGAATGGAACTACCCGTTCATAGCCACGATAAATTCTTCCTGGCTGCGGGTTCCTTTCATATAGTTCAATAAGGTAGTCATAGCCTCTTCGCTGTTCATGTCGGAGAGGTGGTTTCTGAGTACCCAAACTTTCTGTAGAATGGTTTTATCGAGCAATAAATCTTCACGGCGTGTGCTAGAAGCTTGTACATCGATAGCTGGATAAATACGTTTGTTCGATAGTTTTCTATCCAACTGCAATTCCATATTACCGGTTCCTTTAAATTCTTCGAAGATTACCTCGTCCATTTTAGAACCTGTTTCTGTCAAGGCCGTTGCGATGATGGTCAATGAACCGCCATTCTCAATTTTACGGGCCGCTCCAAAGAAACGTTTTGGTTTATGAAGTGCATTGGCATCCACACCCCCAGAAAGAATTTTTCCAGAAGCAGGCTGTACCGTATTAAAGGCACGGGCCAAACGCGTGATAGAATCGAGGAGAATAACCACATCATGACCACATTCGGTCATACGCTTGGCTTTCTCCAAAACGATATTCGCCAATTTTACGTGCTTGTCTGCAGGCTCATCAAAGGTAGAAGCAATCACTTCTGCTTTAACGTTACGGGCCATGTCGGTAACCTCTTCCGGACGCTCATCAATCAATAAAATGATTAAATATGCTTCAGGATGGTTGTTTGCAATCGCGTTGGCAATGTCTTTCAATAAAGTGGTCTTACCCGTTTTTGGTTGGGCTACAATCAATCCACGTTGTCCTTTTCCTATTGGAGAAATAAGGTCAATCACACGGGTTGAATAGTTGCTAGCTCCATCAAATAGGTTGAATTTCTCATCAGGGAACAGCGGAGTAAGGTGTTCAAAAGAAACACGGTCTCTTACTTCTGCAGGATCTTTTCCATTGATGTTTTCAATTTTTATGAGGGCAAAATATTTCTCACCCTCTTTCGGCGGACGAATGGTTCCTTTTACGGTATCTCCGGTTTTTAGTCCGAATGATTTGATCTGCTGAGGCGAAACATATACATCATCAGGAGATGGCATATAGTTATAATCACTTGAGCGTAAGAACCCATATCCATCTTGAATAATTTCCAAGCAACCGATATTGCTTACAACTCCTTCGAGTTCGGCATAGGCCAAGGCAGCTTCAATGCTTCGTTGATCCTTATCGTCGCGGCTAGGGCGGCGGTCTTCGCGGTTATTTGGACGGCTTTCACGTGGCTCGCGATCATTACGGCGGTCTTTACGTTCTTCCTGACCTTCTTCTGAAGCTTCTTTATTCTCTTCGTTTTTAGGCTCGCGTGGTTCTTTAAGCTCGCGTGGTTCTTTAAGCTCGCGTGGTTCTTTAGGCTCACGAGGTTCACGTGCCTCGCGTGGTTCGCGGCGGTCATTGCGTTCACGGCGATCATTACGTTCACGACGTTCCTCACGAGGGGCTTCGTTTTTAGGCTCATCCTTCGTTTCGGTTTCTTCTGCTTTTACTTCAGCAACAGGTTCTTTTGTAGTTTCTGTGCTTACGTCATCGGCTTTAGGTCGACGTCCACGCGTTTTTTTAGCAACTGGAGCCTCTTTAGGAGTGGCGTCTACCGTTGTTTTTTCTTCTTTTACTTCTTTTACTTCTGCAGCTGGGCGGGCTTTTTTCTCTGTCTTGGCGACAGGTTTAGGAGCACGCGCTTTTCTTTTCTCTTGCTCAGGAGCTGGAGTAGTAACTGCTTGGTGTTCAAGAATTTTGTAAATAAGATCTTGTTTTTTGAGGTCCTTGTAATCGTCAAGGTTAATTTTCTCGGCCAACTCGCGGAGTTCGGACACGAGCATGTCATTCAAAGTGAGAATGTCGTACATCTGATATGCTTAATGCGTTTTAATGGGAAATATTGAGGGTTTTAACCAAATAGTGTGGTAAGGAAATCAATCGATGCCAGTCGGAGTGACTGTCGAGCCGAATTGGAAACCAGTGCAAGTTTAGACCATAATTTCCGAATATTCAAGTAAGTGCCTATTTCCTCGATGGATTTTAAATCGGATATTCGTTGTTTCTAAGAATTTCGTAAATTTCATCATGCAAAAGGTTCATTTAGAATGTTTGAGTTGTGATGCGCGGAGCATTTCATTTTTACAATACTGCTCACCTGAACAAGTGGAGCTTATCACTCGCGCTAAAAGCTGTGTCCATTATAAAAAAGGACAGGTCATCTTTTATGAAGATAATCTTGCGCAAGGCGTTTATTGTTTAAGCGGCGGTGTGGTTAAATTGGTAAAAAGTAGCGAAGATGGAAGAGAGCAAATTATTCGCTTTGCGCAAAGCGGTGAGTTCCTTGGTTATCGCGCATTAATTGCTGAGGAGCCCTTTGTGGCCTCGGCGGAATGTGTGGAAGACACCATTGCTTGTTTCATACCCAGAGATCCATTCATGCAAGTATTGGCACAAAACCCAAAGGTGAATAGTGAAATGATGAAATCACTGTGTCATGAATTAGGGATTGCCGATGAGAAAATTGCCAGCTTGGCGCATAAAACCGTTCGGGAGCGACTCGCTGAAACCCTCTTATTATTGCATGAAACCTTTAAGGAAGATGACAAAGACGAGAAGGACGATTCGCTGATTCATATCATTTTGCCGAGAGAGGATATTGCGAATATTGTGGGCACTGCCACGGAAACCTTGATTCGCTTGCTTTCAGAATTTAATAAAGAAAACCTCATCGAATTGCAGGGCAAGAGAATTCGCCTGTTAGATATAAAAAAGCTAGAGCGCATCGCGTCAATGAATTAGCTGATATAAATCATATTTGATACTGATTGGAATCACCCTCCTAGCTCATACTAGCCATTATCTTTGATTTTCAATTGGTCGAAGGTGAACAGAAAAGTTTTATTACTCGTTAAAGATGTGGAAGATGTGAGCGTGCAAATCGACGCTTTGCTTCACTTCTTTACGGTACAGGATAAATTAATCTTGGCTGTCTATCAGGAAAACACCGATTCCGATTGGCCCTTTAAAATGTACGACTTGGGTTGGCAAATCTTGAAGGAGTCAAATCTCGCGAAGAAATTGCATCAAAGCGGGGCCTTAAAAAAAAGGGCCAAAGCCAAATGGATGGAAAGCAGTACTTTCATAGACCTGACCGTCATACATCGCTCGCTATTTAATACCTTCGCTAAGCAACCCGAAATTGCCACCATATTGGAAACGATTCACTGTCCGATATTCCTCATGGACGAGCACCAAACACGCTTTGATGAAATCTTCTTTAGCTATAATGGCACCGGTACTTCCTTCGATTCCATCAAACATTTCACCTATCTCTTTCACCCGCATTTTGATAAATCTTTACTCAATTTGGTGGTCAAAGTCAGCGATAAAGCCTTAAATTTAGAGAATTGTGTATACGATTATCTCCGGCTTCATAAGCGGCATTTTGCTATTTCTCGGTTTTTCGAGGAAGATTATGACCAAGGCTTAGAAACCTTATTGGACGGAAGTAGCAGTCCGCTCCTAGTTTGTGGCGGCGATCGGCACCATAATATCGATCAGTTTACCCATTATTCGGATCATCGGAGTCAACCCAGCTCCATGTTTCTTTTATGAAAAAAACCATACAAACAACAGCCTGTTTTCATTGCGGCGACGCATGTAGGTCGGATAGCATTCGATTGGGTGAGCATGTTTTTTGTTGTGAAGGCTGTAAAACAGTATATCAGATTCTAGAGCAAAATGCGCTCTGTCAGTATTATACTATGGATGATAAGGCGGGTCTTAAAATGGATAAGCCACTATCGCCAGGTAAATATGCTTTCTTGGATAATCCCGAACTGAGCGCGCCGCTATTCCAATTCAAAAAAGAAACGACAGCGCGGGTGCAATTCTTTATCCCAGAAATGCACTGTGCCAGCTGTATATGGCTCTTGGAACGTTTGTATAAATTATTGCCAGGGGTCATGGAAAGTCGGGTCAATTTCGACCGCAAGGAAGTGGCCATACAGTTCAATCCAGAGGAAGTAAGCATCCGACAGCTCGTTGAAAAACTCAGCGCCTTGGGATATGAGCCGAGTTTAAATGCAAATAGAGAAGAGAAAAAAGATAGCAAAGCCTTGCTCTATCGCTTGGGCGTGGCAGGTTTTTGTGCGGGGAATATCATGCTATTCAGTTTCCCCGAATACTTAGGGATGGATACTCAATCCAAAGAAGACTTTGCTTCCGTGTTTCAATGGCTAAATGTAAGCTTATCGCTTCCGGTCATGTTTTTTGCTGCCCAGCCCTTTTTTATTCAGGCCTGGAAAGGACTTAAGCACCGCAATTTAAATATTGATTTTCCCCTTGCTTTGGGTATTTCGGCCTTGTTTATTCGGAGCATTTTTGAGGTGGTTTTTCACTGGGGCCCCGGCTTCTTTGATAGCTTGTCGGCCTTGGTATTTTTCCTTTTAATAGGTCGCTGGTTGCAGGATAGGGCCTATGAATCTTTGTCGTTTGATCGTGATTTTAAGTCTTATTTCCCCTTAGCAGTAGAGGTGATTTCCGAAGAGGAAACAAATATGGAAAGTGCCTATGTGGCCATTGGTGCTTTAAAAGTTAACCAATGCATTCGGGTGAGAAATCAGGAGTTAGTTCCTGCTGATTCGCTCTTGCTGGATGGGAAGGCCTATATCGATTATAGCTTTGTGAATGGAGAAAGCGAGATAGAAGAAATGCCAGTTGGGAGCATGATTCATGCAGGAGGGCGTCAGGTTGGAGGCGCAATCAATCTGCGCGTGGCTCGTCCCGTTTCTGAAAGTTATTTAAGCGCTTTATGGAACCAAGAGGAGAAAATGGAAGGCGAAGAACGCATCAAAACATTCTCTGATTTGGTAGGGCGTTATTTTACGATTGCCTTAGTGCTCATTGCTCTGGCCACCTTGCTGTATTGGTTGCCCATCAATCCCTATAAAGCTTTCTATGCTTTCACGGCTGTGCTTATCGTGGCTTGTCCCTGTGTACTGGTAGTTGCTGCTCCTTTTGCTTTTGGTAATGCCATGCGTTGGTTGGCGAAAAAAGGTATCTATCTTAAAAACCCGGATACCGTTGAAAAAGTAGCACGGGTAGATGAGGTAGTATTTGACAAAACGGGGACACTAACGGAAGGTTCAGCGCATATCGAAGAACTATATGGTGTATTGAATAGCGCGGATAAGACACGGCTTGGCGAACTTTTCACCCAATCTTCTCACCCCGTTTCACGAATGATGGCGCGTTATTTTTCAGCTTCTGCTGCGTCAAATCCAATTTCTATCAAGGAGTTTACTGGTAAAGGTTTTGAGGCAAATTATTTGGGAGATACCTGGCGCATTGGCTCCAGAAAATGGCTAGTCGGACAAGTAGGTGATATTGTTAGCTCAAGTGTTTGCATCGAGAAGAATGCGAAACTAGTGGCTGAATTCAGCATTAACTGGAAATTCCGCTCCGACCTCGACGATTTATTCCTAGACTGGGAACTGCCTCGTTCATTATATAGCGGCGATCATGCTTCGAGCAGAGAAATATTGGAGAGATGGTTTGAAAAAGAGGCCATACATTTCGAATGCAGTCCGGAGATGAAGTTGGAGGTATTGAAGGAGAAGCGTGAAAGCGGACATTTCCCTATGATGGTGGGCGATGGTTTAAACGACGCGGGAGCTTTAAAAGAAGCCTGGCTGGGGGTGGCAATCACGGAAGATGTCCATGCCTTTACCCCAGCTTGTGATGTGATTATGGTAGGGAAGTCGATTCACGAATTACCCAATTTTGTGCGTTTTTGCCGCAATACACTAAAGACTGTGAAGTTCAGTTTTCTATTCTCCCTTGTTTATAATTTGGTATGGATGACTTTTGCCGTTAGAGGCGAACTTCAGCCTATCCTTGCAGCCTTACTTATGCCAATCAGCTCGATTACCGTATTCAGCATTAATACTCTAGGAATTCGTTATTTTGCGAGAAAGGAAGCCATTCAATGAAAATTATCCTGCTATTAATCGGATGTAGTTTAGTGCTAGCGGTCGGCTTTTTAATCGCCTTTATCTGGTCGGTAAAAAGCGGACAAATTGATGATACCACTACACCCGCCTACCGAATTCTAGATGATGATGGAACCACCGGCTTGTCTTCTGATGAACCGCTGGTAGACTCGAAAAGTTAAGAGCGCTTAGCGGCCTTTGAATTCTGCCTTACGCTTCTCGTTGAAGGCTGCTACTCCTTCTTTATAATCTTCGGAGCGTCCAGCTAGTTCTTGGCAGAATGCTTCATATTCGAGCATGGTATCGAGGTCAGAATGAAAAGACTTATTGAGCATTTTCTTCATCATCGCAATCGCCTTTGTTGGTGCCTGTGCATAGTAATTAGCGTATTCAGCCACAGCCGCATCAAGATCTTCCGCAGGAACTACTTTATTGATCATGCCCCATTCAAAGGCTTGCTGCGCTTTCACCTTGCTTCCCATGGTCGACATTTCAAAAGCGCGAGCAGATCCCACAATTCTAGGCAAGAAATACGAAGAGCCTGAATCTAAAACGAGACCAACATTCACAAAAACTTCTATCAATGATGCATTTTCTGCGGCCACAATAATGTCTGAAGCTAAGGCCAAAGAACATCCTGCACCCGCTGCTACTCCATTGAGTCGGCAAATGATTGGTTTGGGCAATTCGCGCATGGCTTTGATAATGGGATTATACCTTTTATAGAGCGACTCACTCAATGAGCGGTTTTCACTTTGGGCGATTGCTTTCAGATCTTGTCCAGAACAGAATGCTTTGCCCGCTCCAGTAAGAATCACCGCGCGCACATTGTCATCACGTTTGGCTTGTTTAAGCGCGTCTTGAAGTTCGTAGCTTTGGGTATCGTTAAAGGCGTTGAACACATCAGGACGGTTCAACATGATGGTAGCAATTCCGTTTTCTACGGTATAAGCAATGCATTCAAAATTCATAATCGTATAATCAGGTATATCATTAAAAAACCGGTGATGAATCCGGTATAAATCTCAATAAGGCTATGGGATTCTAGGTACAAACGTGCCCAGATGACCATGCCTGAAAAAATAAACCAAATGGAAATGAGCCAACGTAAGTCCATAAAGGCGCTGTTTTGGAGGTAAATAAGAAGTCCCAAAACGCCACCTAATCCAATGGCATGTAGGCTAATTTTAAAGCGAAGGTTTACAATTGCAGCGAGGATAATGGATGACGCTGTTCCGAGTAAATACCCGCGAATCAAGTGCGGAGCGCGGTAGCCTAACTTATAGGTAAATAGATAAAAGGTAAAGAGCACACAAATGGCCGAGATCAAAAGGGGAATTCTTCGGTCTTCTTTTTCCTGCATGTACATGGAAATATCGCTGCGCATGAGTTTTTGAATAAGGAAGATAGCGTTCACCGGAAAGATAAAGGTGCCTATAAGGATGATGAGTAAATACATGAGTAAGCTTCTCATATCCAAGGCAACATGATAGATACTATCGAACTCCAGGATAAAAAAGGTTCCTAGTGTGATGAGCAGCAGTGGATGAAAGAGAAAACTTAAAAATTGGGCGAATTGCTTCAAATCAAAGTTGTTTGCGTAATCGTGCTACGGGAATATTGAGTTGTTCGCGGTATTTGGCAACGGTACGGCGTGCAATATTATATCCTTTTTCTTTCAGGATTTCCATTAAGCGTTCATCTGGCAGTGGTTTAGATTTATCCTCCGCCTCAATAGCGTTTTTCAAAATTTTCTTCACTTCTTTATTTGATACTTCTTCGCCATCTGCAGTGGTGATTCCTTCCGAGAAAAAGAATTTTAGCGCGACAATTCCGAAGTCGGTTTGTACGTATTTGCTATTCGCCACCCGAGAAATGGTTGACACATCAAGACCCACCTCATCGGCAATATCTTTCAGAATCATTGGCTTGAGTTTGGTTTCGTCGCCATCATCAAAAAATTCGCGTTGGTATTTTAAGATGGCACGCATGGTTGTTAGTAGCGTGTTTTGCCTTTGTTTGATTGAATCGATAAACCATTTCGCCCCGTCGAGTTTCTGCTTGATAAACTGCACGGTTTCCTTCAAGTCTTTATTCTGCTTGTCGGATTTTTCGTAGGTTTTCAAGGTATCCATATACGAGCGACTGATTTTTAACTCAGGCGCGTTTCTGGAGTTCAAATGAACTTCTAGGTCTTCGTCAACTTCTACCAAAATGAAATCAGGAACGATGTATTGCCCCTTCATGGAGGTGGATGTTTCTCCTGGTTTTGGGTTTAGTTTGGTAATCAATTGGATGGCTTCGCGAAGTTCGTCTTCACCTACTTTCAAGGAGCGCATTAGTTTTTCATAATGCTTCTTGGTGAAGTCGTCCATATAGTCGCGCAATAAACGCATGGCTAATTCCACTTCTGGATGCACGTCTTTGTCTTTGCGCTTCAATTGAAGGAGGAGACATTCTTGTAAGCCGCGTGCGCCAATACCTGGAGGGTCTAAGCGCTGAATTTTATCAAGCACCTTTTCCAACTCTTCGGTGGTGGTGCTCACATTCTGTGAAAATGCCAGGTCGTTAACAATGGCTGCTAATGGGCGACGCAGATAACCATCTTCGTCGATGCTTCCAACCAATTGCTCGGCGAGAACTTTTTCATGGTCGTCCTTAACTATGGCATTGATTTGCTCGAGCAGGTTTTCAAAAAAGGTAGAGGCCATAGGAATTGGCATCTCTTTTTTATCTTCCTCACCGCCATCTTCGTATAGGTGGAACCCGTCAGAATCATCCGCGCCATCTGTGTATTCGGAGATGTCGTACACGTCTTCTGAATCATAGCTTTCCTCGGTTTCTTCGGCCTCGTCTTTCGCTTCGGTTTCATCGTTCGCGAATTCGGGTTCGTCGTCCTTTCCTGGTTCTAATGCAGGGTTATCTATCAGTTCTTGCTCTACTCTTTGCTCAAGATCCTGGGTTGTCAGCTGCAGCAGTTTGATAAACTGAATCTGCTGTGGTGACAGTTTCTGTAATAATTTCTGACTAAGATTCTGTTTCAGCATGCCTCAAGGCCTCTTAAATGCTCCAAAAATAAGTCTATTTTTGCCAAGATTTTTAGACTGAACACAATATAGCACATGTATATTAAAGATTTAAGCCAATTTGAAGGCAAAGAAGTAAGCTTACAGGGTTGGGTGGCGAACCGAAGAGAAAGTAAAGGCTTGGTTTTCTTGATCTTGCGTGATGGGACGGGAATGAGTCAATGTATCGTAGATCTTGCCAAAGTAGGGGACAGTATTTTTGAAAATGCCCGCCGTTTGGGTATAGAAAGTTCATTGAGTATCACTGGAAATGTGGTTAAAGATGAGCGCCAAGTTGGTGGTTTTGAGCTACAAGTGATAAATTTAGAGGTCTATCAATACACCGAAAACTACCCTATTGCGAAAAAGGAGCATGGCGTAGATTTTTTGATGGATCATCGTCATTTATGGTTAAGAAGCCAACGTCAATGGGCGATTATGCGCGTGAGAAACCAGATAATTTTTGCCATTCATCGATTTTTTCATGAAAAGGAATTTGTTCAAATGGATGCGCCACTCTTTACAGGAAATGCTTGTGAAGGAACCACCAACTTATTTGAAACCGAATTTTATGGGGAGCCGGCATATCTTTCTCAATCAGGACAACTCTACGGCGAAGCAATGGCTATGGCGATGGGACGTATCTATACCTTTGGTCCAACTTTCCGCGCTGAGAAATCAAAAACACGTCGTCACCTGTCCGAGTTTTGGATGATTGAGCCGGAAATGGCCTTTTACGATATCTTCAAAAACATGGATTTGATTGAGGACTTCCTGCGCTTTGTCACACAAGAGATTGTGGTCAACTGCGCAACGGAACTCGAACTCATCGGCAGAGATGTGGAAATGCTGAAGAAAGTTTCACGTCCTTTCCCACGCTTAACTTACGATGAAGCAGTGCGCATTATTAAAGGAGAACAAGATGTAGATGGACAAAACTCTATCAAGACATTAGAAGGAGATTTAGCCTTGGTATTTGCACGCATCGAAGTGGTGAATACAGAAATAACTGATCGCGAACAAAAAATGGCTACTCCAGGTATGAAAAAAGGAGAGATTGCCTTTAATCAAAAAAAGGTAGATGAGCTAAAAAGTGAACTGCGCGATTTAGAAGAAGATGCACGGAATATTCCACAATGGTTGGAGTCGGCGCGCACCTTTGAATACGGTAGTGATTTTGGGGGATCTGACGAAACAGTATTAACCCGTCTTTTCGAAGTGCCGATTATGGTCTATAACTGGCCGCATGCTGTAAAGGCATTTTACCTCAAACGGGATCCTGAAAATGAAGCCTTCGCTCGCGGGGTGGATGTTCTTGCACCGGAAGGATATGGAGAGATTGTAGGAGGAGGAGAACGTGAAACGGATCTCGAAAAAGTAAAGAATAAGATCGTCGAACATAACTTGCCCATGCATGAATTCGAATGGTACTTAGACTTGCGTCGCTTTGGTTCGGTAGAGCATAGTGGATTTGGTTTGGGATTGGAACGTATGGTCGCTTGGATTTGTAAGCTTCCTCATGTTCGTGAAACCATTCCATTCCCAAGAATGTACGGCCGTCTTTTTCCATAATTGGGACAAAACCCTCCCATTATGAGAGGGTTTTATAGCTATTATCAAAGTGTTAATTGTAGAAAATCCCCGTTTTAAAGGCGTGACGTATAATTGGCATGAATTTTCCTTTACTGAGGTAGGATTAGTAATTTTTGGTTCATAGTTGAGCGAAGGCGGATCGGTAACGATCCGCTTTTCGTCTTTTATAGGGTCCTCTTTTCCACCCTCTGTGGAAATGTATCTTACGTCTCCCCAATCCTTCCAAGTAATTTAGCTTCAAATAAATCTATTGAAGTTAGCTGCCATTGATATCGGTTCAAACGCCCTGCGTTTATTAATTGTGCGCATTCTTCCAGAGCACAAAACAGGTGATTTTAAAAAGGTGGAATTTATCCGTATTCCGCTTCGTTTAGGGGATGATGTGTTTAATCAAGGGAAGATTGGGTCCGAGAAGAAGCAGCTTTTTCTCATGGCCATGCAGGCTTTCAAGCTCATCATGGACATTCATGGAGTGAAGGATTATCTAGCCTGTGCTACTAGTGCCATGAGGGAAGCAGGAAATGCGAAGAATATTATTGACACCGTTAAGAAGCAATTTGACTTAAAGATAGAGGTAATTAGCGGGGAGGAAGAATCACGTCTCATTCTTCAATCGGTGATGGAATCCATTCAGCGTAAAGGGAACTTTTTGAATATTGATGTGGGAGGTGGAAGCACGGAAATCACTTATATCCATAATGGCTTGCCACGTGAATCGCGTTCTTTTCCGATAGGGACGGTGCGTTTGATGGATGGCAAGGTGAAGCAAGAAACCTGGGATGAGATGGAAGAATGGGTGAAGAAGCAGTCAGGTCGTTTGAAAGGAATTAAGGGGCTCGGAACAGGTGGGAATATCAGTAAATTGTATCGCATGAGTAGTTCGCAGCAAAAGGGCGAATTTATGCCCGTTTCGGAGCTTGAAGCATTGTATCAGAAGATTTGTACGATGTCGGTGAAGGATCGCATTTATGAACTTCGCTTAAATCCAGACCGTGCCGATGTGATTGAATATGCGGCGCGTATCTATCTTCAAATCATGAAATGGAGCAAGGTGGAAGAAATTTTGGCACCGAGAGCGGGCTTGAAAGAAGGCTTGATTCTGGAGGTCTACTCGAAGGTAGATTCAAACAAGTAATAGCATACCCAATAAGCCGCCAAGCATCAAGTACTTGCTAAGCAGGCTTAATTTTCCCCACTTGATAAAGCTGAGTTTGGGAGTAAGTGCTACGAGAATAGCGACAAGCAGTGGCACGGTCAGATAAAAGAAAGCACTTGCCCAAGTGCTGGTATCTTTTACTTCTATATAAAATTGCATGAGACCAAAGGCCAGTATAAGTCCGATGCTGATAGCCCAACTACGTGAGGCACCGGTCCCGTATTTTACTGCCAATGTTTTTATGCCGGCAAGACGGTCGCCTTCTATATCTTCTGCATCTTTAATGATTTCTCGAAATAAATTGCTCAAGCCCGCAAAGCCTGCATAAAAATAAAGAATTAGCATGGTGGTTTGTCCTCCTTTCATTTGACCAATGGTTTCCATTTCTGAGAAAGGAATCAAGAGCGCCACTCCAGAGCAGAAAATCGATACGAGAATATTGCCGAGCAGCACCGTGCCTTTGAGCTTTTTGGAATACCACCAAAGTAGCATGACGGCGAGTGGATAAATCCAAAGCCACTCCCATTTGTTTTCTGCCCAAGCCAAATAGATAGAAATGAAAAAGCCTAAGAAGCTCACGACCATATAAACCGCTTTGGCCTGACCGAGAGAAATCCATTTGCCAATGACTTGTTTCTTGGGTTTATTCTGGGCATCTGTGATTTGATCAAAAATATCGTTGATTACATAGCCGCCGAAGGTGATGAGAACTGTCACTGAAGTAAGGAGTACGAAAGAAAGCGGACTTAATTGGAGCAAAATTCCTTCCTCCTGCAGAGCAGGGGCAATAAGTCCATAGCGGATAAACGCCAATGTTATCGAGATAATTAAAAGATTGCGCCATCGAATCCAATTTAACAGTTGACATAGTGAGGTTTTCATTCGCGTTTCAAAGGTAATTCAATGAATCAATATGCTATATTTGACGGTGATGAAAAAGGAGGAATTGGATTCGGTAATTTGGGATTTAGTAATTATCGGAGGAGGCCCAGCTGGGACAACAGCGGCCATGGTAGCAAGTGGCAATGGGTATAGGGTTGCATTAATTGATAAGGCAAAATTTCCCAGAGATAAGATATGTGGTGATGCATGCAGCCCCGATGTTGTTCAGCAGCTAGTTAGGATAGCCCCGAGTTTAGTTTCAAAGTTTGATGCTTTGCCTCCAAAGCAAAAAATTAAGGGTCTGAAGGTGTATTCTCCAAATAGAAATTTATTGTGTTTGGAGTTTAAAACAAATCAAGAATCAGTAGGGTATGTTGTTTCTCGAATGGATTTAGACTCCATGTTAATGGAGGAAGTTAAGGAACGAGGCGATATCCATGTTTTTGAAGAAACGGAAGTTCGAGATATTCAACGTGTCGAAAATCGGATAAAAATTAGCACTAGCTCCGGGAGTTTTGAAACCAAACTGGTTATTGGTGCGGATGGGAACCATTCTCTGGTTGCTAAAACTTTAGGAGGTCGAAAACAAATAGACCGTAAACACCACTGTGCAGCATTACGTCAATATTATGAAAATGTTACATGGCCAGAAGGAAAAGAACATATCGAATTGCATTTTATCGATGACGTTTTGCCGGGGTATTTATGGGTTTTCCCAATGAGTGGAAATCGAGCTAATGTGGGTATAGGGATGCTGTCTGACCATGTCAGTAAAAATAAAGTTAATCTGAAAAACGTCTTAGATGAGCAGCTGAAAAGTCATTCCGAAATAGCTCCACGCTTTGCCGATGCCAAGCCCATGGAATCGGTAAAGGGTTTTGGAATTCCTATTGGATCAAAAAAATACACATTGGTTGGTGATAATTATATGCTTGTTGGAGATGCTGCCTGCTTGGTGGATCCTCTATCGGGAGAGGGAATTGCCAATGCAATTAGGAGTGGAAGGTTTTCAGGGAAATTTGCACTAGAGGCCTTGGCCAATGATCAATATAGTGCTAGTAGCCTAAAAGCTTACGAGGAAAAGATTTATAGCATGGTTTGGGATGAGTTTCGATTAAGCCGATTTATTCAGCGGAGTTTTCGTAATAGGAAGGTGATAAATTTCGCTTTGGGCTTAGGTATGAAAAGTAAATCCTTTCGTCGGATGCTTCATTTATTATTTGAAGAAACAAACTTTTTTACAGATTGGGCTAAACCTTCTTATTACTTGAAGCTAATGCAGCGCAAAAAGACTGTTTAATGAAGCAACGCTTGCCCGATATTCGTGTCTAATATTTAACATAGTCGTTATTTGATTTTAATGAAAAAATATTTACTGATTCTTGGGTCCGTTTTTTCCTTTTTTTCGGCCTCTGCTCAACAAAATGATTTCCCTATTTTTATCGATAATGCAATATATGTAGGACTTAAGGAAGAATACGCTCAACCACTTTTAGCCGAGGAAGGGCAGCTGAGTCGCAAGGCATTTCTAGCAGCATTTTCGGAGATTATCAAGGATGAAAACTTAGCGAGTCTTGAGTTGCCTTTTTACGCAGCTAAAGGCACAGATTTACAATGGGTTGTTCGCTTATCTATTCATCATACAGAAGGAATTGAACAGTTAAAGCAGGCCTTTGATGCCCATGCCTATACACATTATGCCGAGCGTGTTCCCCTCTTTTATTTATCTCATACACCCAATGATTTAGGTTCCAATAGCAATAATAACCAGTGGCATCTATACAAGATTAAAGCACAGGAAGCCTGGGAATACAGCAAAGGCTCTCGCCAAGTAAAAGTGGCCATTGTAGATGATGCCGTACAAATTACCCATCCAGATTTGACCAATAATATATGGGTGAATCCAGGAGAAATAGCCAATAATGGAATTGATGATGACCAGAATGGCTATATCGATGATGTGAATGGATACGATGTGGGCGGAAATGACAATGATCCCATGCCGAATAATAATAATTTTACCCATGGTACACATACCGCAGGCATTGCTGGTGCAACAACGAATAATAATAAAGGCATTGCGTCGATTGGCTATAATATTAGTCTGATTCCAGTAAAATGCACATTGCCAAATCAATCTAGTACTACTTCTATTCCGCGTGGATATGAAGGGATTACTTACGCTGCTATGGCTGGCGCTGATATTATCTCCTGTTCATGGGGAAGTACTTTCAGTGGAAATACAGGTGCTCAAGTGGTACAATTTGCTCAAGGTAAAGGAGCTATTATCGTGGCTGCCATGGGAAATGATAATAATGAGCAATTGCAATATCCTGCCAGCTATTCAGGGGTGATTTCAGTAGCCGCTACGGCGAATAATGATACCCGTTCAAGCTATTCAAACTACCACTCTACAACCATTATCAGTGCACCAGGGAATTATATAAATAGCACCGTGACAAATGACAAGTATGGAAGCCAGTCTGGAACGTCAATGGCTACTCCATTGGTAGCAGGTTTATTGGCGTTGATGAAATCGCATATGCTCGGAATAGAAGTAAATGACCTAAAGAACTGTCTCATTAATTCTGCTGATAATATTGACGTACAAAATCCAAACTACGCAGGAAAGTTAGGTTCTGGAAGAATCAATGCAGAAAAGTCGCTGCAATGTGTCGATAATTTGAAGAATGTACCACCGGATATCGTGTTTAGCTTAGAGTCTTCAGTATTTTGTCCGGGATCCATGGTTCGTTTTAAGGCCGAGTCAGGCAAGGGCGTTATTGATAGTTTCTATTGGGAATTTCCAGGTGGAATACCAAGCTTTAGCACAGAAGCAGAACCAGAGATTGCTTTTGCCGGAACTGGAACGCAATCGTTTTATTTGACTGTTTTTAATCAATATGGCTCAGATAAAGATAGTGTCATCAATGGTATTTCCTTTTCAGACCAAGGAACAGCACGCGCCCTTTCTAGCGGATTTGAAACCGCCTTGTCTGGGTCTATTTGGACTGTTAATAATGACAATCCTAGCTTTGGATGGCAAGATGTCAATTTCATTAGTGGAGCAGATACCAATCATGCGATAAAATTAAATGGCTATGGTTCTGGAAAAAACGGATTGGTTAGCAGGCTGACGAGTGAAGAGCTCGACTTCAGTGATTATGGCAATTCTCATTTGAGCTTCAATTTTGCCTATGCACGAAGAAGTGCAACGGCAAATGATTCCTTGTTTATCGAGATTTCAACTGATACGGGTGCTAGCTTTATTCGCATTTATGGAGCTAATTTATCCAATGAACTTAATGTTTCTGGCTCATCGAATGGTGCCTTCACTCCTGTGAGCAATGCACAATGGTGTAAAGATCAGGGCCTATGTATGAATGTCTCTTTGAAAAGATTCAACCGCGCTCCTTCAGTCATAATTCGTATTACCCATTATGGTGCGTCGAATGGCAATAATCTATACCTGGATGATTTGCTGGTAGAAGGAAATTGTGCGGTATTTAATACCAAAGCAGCAATCGCAGAAACCAGTACCAAGCAAATTGATGCGTGCGGACCAGTTTCCGTTGATTTTATTGATAACTCAGCTAACTTTCCTTCAAGCTTTCATTGGTATTTCCCGGGAGGTACTCCTGCCGAATCAATGGATCCAGATATTACAGTGAGCTATGACCAGATTGGCGAGTATGACGTACTCTTAGTAGTAGAGAATGTCCATGGAAAAGATTCAATGGCTTGGGCAAATAAAGTTCGCTTGCATGAACTACCAAATGTGACGGTTTCCGCTAGCGATACCGTTTTCTGTGCAGGTACAAGTGTTATCTTAACAGCAGATGGAGCTTCTGAATATGAGTGGTCTCCACTTGTGGCCATTAGCTCAACTAAAGGTAAGGTTATTACGGCCAATCCATCCTCACCAACTACCTATTATGTTGAGGGAAAAGATGCTTATGGATGTGTGAATACGGCTCAAATTACGCTTCAGGCATTAGCCACACCACAAGCGCCGCTAATCTTCAGAAGCGGGGATCGCCTTTATATTGCTGCTCAATCTGGCGCGGGATACCAATGGTACCGAGATGGGATCAAAATAGACGGAGCTACTTCTTTTGAGCATACGGCCATCATCTCAGGAAATTATGTTGTGAAAATAACCAGTTTAAGTTCGGGTTGTTTTAGCTGGAGCAGAGGAGTTGTTTCTGTCATTTTTGCTTCAATTGGTGAGCTTGGAGAAGAGGGAATACGCCTGTATCCTAATCCGGCAAATACTTCTGTTGTGCTTGAGCAAAATGCCACTATTGGCGAGTATAGAATTTTTGCTTCAGATGGCCGCTTGGTTCAAGTTGGCGAGACAGAGGAAAACCGATTAAGCTTGTCTACGGCAAATTGGTCACCAGGAATTTACCTTATTCAATGGGGTGAGAACGATCAACTTCGGTCAAGGAAATTGCTCATTCAACATTAAAGTTTAATGACCGGCTTTTTTAAATTTCAAGCTCCAAATGGAATCGGGTTTGAGCCAATTTTAGAATTTGGATATTGAATTTTGAACTTTTGTGCCCTGGTCGCCTTTTACTTTTTATATTATGGAGGTATGAATAGGAGTATGCTTCATCAATTACCTAGAAGGTATACCCTTCTGATTAGCGCCTTGTTTTTAACTTTTGGTGTCTTCGCAAAATCACCTGCGCGACAAATGGTCCTGTTTCAAGATTCATTATCGATGCATTGGAGCATTGACTTGAGTGATATTGGTGCGATTGAAGAGGTCTATTTAATCTTTGATGCGAATGAAACCATTGGCATGTGGAAGGAGCTACCAAATACGAAGCTGTCTTCTTTATTTGAATATGCCATGCCGCGCTTTGAGGTCCGTTATGATACCTTCGATTGTTTGCAGCGAAGTCTGCTTTTAAAGGATGATTCAATTGGTGAGCCTACGCAAATTGTAGGGGGAGTATTAGGCATTCCCGGCGTATCCATTCCCAAATCAGCAAATGCCAGAGGCTTCAAAAGTGAATGGAATATTGTGTGGTTGGATGATGTTGATACGCGCGCTTTTGATTCAGGAAAATATGCGGATAAAAAAATTGTTCGTTTGAGCTTGGCGGAAAATCTGAAACCTGGTCATCGTGTCGTGACTTTTGAAGGAACTAGCTCTCAAATACCTCAAATAGTACATGGATACAATAAAGAATTGCAAGAAGAAGGAATCGCTCTGTTCACCTTGTCTTTTGAGAAGCTTTTGGTGCCCGACAATTTTAAGAATATTGATTTAGGATCAACAACGGTGGTATTAGCTCCTCAGCTGATGAAGAACCGAAAAAGCTTTCAAGATTCCTTGTTTCTGCATTGGGAAAAATCTGCAGCCAATGGAATGGTCTATTCCTGGGATATTGGTACAGAAGGTGGCGATAAATGCGTTCCTTGCTCGGGGCCGCCTCCGTCAAGTTCCTTGCTCAAAAGCTTGGGAGTATCGGAAATTCCTTCGCACTTGTATGTGAGTTCCCTGCTATTTCCTATCGGAACAACACGAAAGCTAACTTCTCGTTCCTATATTTCTTTTCAATGGATTTTCGAAATGAATGAGCCTGCTAAAGGGTTTTTAGATTGCGCAAAGGCCAAGGAATATGCTATAGAGGTCGCAAAACGGAAGCGCCTAGAAGAGGAGAATTTAAGCCTGCTTTTTCAAGAGGATGCGGCGGGATTTCTGAATCATCAGAAGTGAATTTTTACAAATAATTTTTCGATAGGCAACATTTTATCAAAGAAGGTACTCTACCCTTCAAACACATAGAATAAAGTTCTTGTTCCTTTTGTTTTGTTTCTAGTATACTAATTAACAGCTACTTAATGGAGTATTTTTAAGTAGAGAAAGGCGATAAAAAATTGCTCTTGCTCTGGCTAATGGTCGCTTTATGCATTGACCCTGTTAACGTATGAAAAGGACGTTGTAAGGTGTGCCATGGCCAGAGGAGAGTGTTGGTTTGACTGATATTGGTTTGTATGAATTTCTTCACGTTTTGGTGTTTGTTTCTAGCGTAGATGAACGCCAGAACGAAGAAATTTCCTTTCCCCCTTATCCCACCGGCTTAAACTGCTCAAAAGCTTGTAGGCAGTTATCGCAATAATGCATGGCACGGCAAAGCGTAGGACCGAATGGAGTGGTAAGTCGGGTGTTTAAGCTGCTGCAATGCGGACAAGCTACATTCGACAATACTTCTAATTCAATGAAACCATTGCTATGCTCAGGGGGAGGTGCCAATCCATGCTGCAAGAGGGCTTTTCTTCCTTTTTCGGTGATCAAGTCGGTAGTCCAGGTCACATCGAAGTTGGTGCTTACATCTGCATTGGGTACGCCCATGGAATGAAGTTTATCACGCACCATGTCTTCCATGATTCTTAAAGCAGGACAGCCACTAAAAGTTGGGGTAAGAATGACTTTGGCGCTCTGATTCTCTGGGTCGGATTCAACATGGGTTACTATGCCTAAATCGACCATAGAGATGGTGGGGATCTCGGGATCCATCACCTCCTCCAAAGCTTTCCATATGTCTTTCGTGCTTACCATTCTGCTCCTGGATCAACGCGGAATACTTCTGTCATTTCATCCAATAAGGGTTGTAAATTTTCGGTGTGTTTACCTGTACGTCCGCCATAAACGGGCTTCCATGTGCTTTCGTCTGGAATGGTCAAGCCGGCTTCTTCAAGCACAGGAGTGATAGCATCCATCCATTTTGCTTTGAGAGCTTCTTCACCTTGCCAAACGCCTTCTTTGATCAAGGTCTCTTCATAAGGAGATGCTTCGAAAATTCCGAGGGCTAAGTTCCAGCAGAAATCAAGGCTGCCTTGCATACGTCGTTTGCTTTCTTCAGTGCCTTTTCCCAATTGCATCACAAAGGTGTCGCCATGGAATTTATGGTATTTTAATTCGCCTCTGAATTTGCGGGCAAGTTTTGCTAATGGTTCATACGACGAATCCATCAACATGCTATAACGTAATAATTCAGCATTGTCGAAAAGGAAATGACGCATCAATGAGAAATCATATTCTCCAATAGGGTATTCAACCAACTCGCTATTGTGAAATTGGTGATCGTTTCGGGTAAAGGCGACCGTATCAGGGTCAGCTTCTCCGAGATTGTTTAATAGTTGATAGAGGGCCAAGGCTTGACCGAGTTTGTCTTGAGCCATAGAAGAGAAAGAAATATCTTCCTCGAGCATTGGTCCAATTCCAGTCCACTCTGAATTACGGTGACCAAGGATTAGGAGGTCATCGGCCATTTTATAAAGCAATTCCTTAACTGCTAAGGTGTTTTGTTCCGTCATGTTCATATTCAAGATCCTTGTTTTGCTTTGTATTCGTTGATTCTATCCATCACCTTATAGGGTGTGGCTTCGCGGTATTGTTTATCAGGGGTCGTTGTGAAGATATCAGAATCGTCATAATCTGAAGCGAAAATATCGGAGGTTTTCGCCACCCAAATATTTACACTGGTTCCTCTACGACCGTATTGCTCTTTCCCAAATAAAAGGGCCATCTCTGGATTCGGAGCGTGCACGGTTCCCACGTGTTGGTGATGGGTTCCTCTTTTCTTTTGATGGAAAACCTCGTAGGTTTCGAAATGCTCCAAGGGCTTGAGCTCTTGTTCCATGCTCGCCTCGCTGTCGAGTTCGGCACGGGATATACGTGGGTCTAAGGATTTTATAATCATAACAAGGATTAAACTAACGCAAGTTAGTTAAAATGTTATAGATATCAAATTGATGGCCTAAGGTCTGTAGTGCGGATTGTTTACAAAGCTAGAGTCGGAGAGGGTTTGCAGGAATTCGATGAGTCCTGACTTTTCCTCGCTTGATAAGGTAAAACCAGTGATTAACGGGCTTTTTTGTGAGCTAGTCTGTCCACCCGAAGCATAAAAGTCAATTACTTCCTCTAAGGTTTTTACAGATCCATCATGCATATAAGGAGGGGTTAATGCCACATTGCGTAAGGATGGAATCTTGAATTTTCCGCTATCGGCATTGTCTTTCGTAAAGCGCCACCTGCCCGGGTCCTTATAATAGCTATAGAGGCCGTTGTTCTCTGGCTGAAAGTTGGTGAAGAAGGGCTCGCTATGGCATTTCGAACACTTGGTTTTCTCCGAGGTGAATACCTGGTATCCGAGTTCTTCCTTAGCGGTGCGGCTAATTTGTCCGCGTCGTGCTGCATCATAAAATGAATTACTGCTAAGCATGGTTCGTTCGAAACAAGCTATGGACCTTGTGATAGAAAAAGGTCCAGGTTCTTGTCCGTAGGCCAGTCGGCTTAATGAATCATAGAAAGGAATCTTACTCAGTTGAACGCCAATGTCAACGATATTATGTGCAAACTCATTATGCTCTTGGATGGGTACAAGGATTTGCATTTCTAAAGTGGGCAAAGATGCTTCGCGCAGATAATGGGTCTGGTAGGCCAGGTTGAAGAGGGAAGGGACATTGCGGGTTCCAGCTCTTTGAAAAACACCGGGAGTCGTTGCGCTTATATCTGCAAAGGCAAATTCAGGACGGTGGCAGCTTGCACAGCTAATGCTCGAATCAATACTTAAGATTGGGTCGTAAAAGAGGGCCTTGCCCAGCGCAATTCGTGCTTCACTGGGTTGATTTTCGCTGGGAATTATAGGCGCTGGAAAATCATCTGGGTAGACGGTATACCAAGGATCCGATGCGGCTGATTCTGTTTTTTCCTTTTGGCAGGCCATCCATACAAGCCCACTCAAGAGGAGCAGTATGAGGCCAAGTCGATTCATTAGTTCGGGTCTGTATAGCGTAGGTCGTTCACCAATGCATAGTCGGTGAGAGTTTTTAGGAAGGCAATTAAGTCAGCTTTTTCTGTGGCATCGAGCATCAATCCGGTTTTTTTGGTATTTGCTAGAGCAGGGTCGAGACTCGGTGAGCCTTTTATATCATGGTCGTAATGGTCAACCACCTCTTCTAAGGTCGCGAATCTTCCATCATGCATATAAGGTGGAGTAAGAGCAATATTCCTTAAACTCGTAATTTTAAATGCTGCCTGATCCTTCGGGTTGCCTGTTACCTTGAAACGTCCGGCATCTTTGAAGGAGTTTGAGCTATCTAGTCCGTTATTGGTATACCGACCGCTATCGAAATTGGCACCACTATGACAATGCGCGCAATCAGCTCCCGATTCATTTGGGAAGAATTCATTGTACTCAGCAAAGAATAGTTTACGCCCTCTTTCTTCCGATGGACTAAGCTGTGTTTTCCCATCCAAAAATTCGTCGTATTTACTTTGGTGGGAAACGATGCTGTTCATAAATTGCTCCAAGGCCAAAGAAATGGTGGTCGGATTAATCTCGCTAGATCCAAAAGCACGATTGAATTGCTCGGTATAGGTATTCATCGCTGATAGCTTAGTAACCACATTTTCCAAGGTTTCATTCATTTCCAAAGGGTCTTGAATCGGCATGATGGATTGGTCGCGTAAAAGGTGAGCGCGACCGTCCCAGAAGAATTCGTTTTTATTCCAGAGCATATTGAATATTGCCATGGCTTGGCGTCCGCCTTGCATTCCAGCGATACCTGTTGAAAATTTTGCCGTATCGGAAAAGGCGTTTCCTTGTCTATGACACCCTGCACAACTTTGCGTTCCATCGCCAGATAGTGCCTTTTCATAAAAGAGCATTCGTCCAAGTTTGACTCCTTCAACGGTAAGAGGATTATCACTTGGCTGATCCGGTTTTGGCATAGTGCCGTAGTCAAGCACATAGGCCGGATTTTCAATGGTGTTTTGATCGGTATTGCTCTCCTTGCTGCAAGCCGATAATAGGGTTATGCTGGCTAGGATGCTAAGAAGGGTAACGGATGAAAAACGCATTATTTATTTTAAGGGTTCACTGCCCATTTAAGCGCAGTATAGTTAGTTGAAGCAGAAATTGCTTGAATGAAATAAAGGCCAGAAGCAGGTGCTGTTAGTTCAACAGAGGCTTGTGGATTATCAATGCGATAAACCTCTTGACCTTGCTGGTTATAAACCACGATGCTCTGGATATCGCTTATATCATCCAATACCAAAGTGCTGGTTCCATTACTTGGGTTTGGGTATAGTTTAGCAGCCAATGGAAGGTTTTTAGATATAGAAAGTGCAGAAGAATTTCCTTCGCCAGATTTGAACACTTTGGTATGGAAATTAGTCATCAAATCAGCTCCTTCGAAATTATCGGCATGAACGATGAGCCCGTCTTTGGTAACGATACCAGCCAAGGCTTGTTGGTAGTCGGCCAGAAGCTCAATGGTCAAGTCATTATTGGTCAATTTGCCAGAGGTAGCAAGTTTAATTTGTTTGTAGTTCACATCGCCCAACGAATGAATTTCCATATTTTGATTGCGGTTTGGCCCGGCACTGCCTTCTAATGCGATATAGCGGTAGCCAGCTTCCCAGCCCCAATGCATGGATGGAGATTTCGGAGAAAGTGGATGTGAAGGTGCATAAGCGCTTGGGTCTTCATGATTGACCGTTGGCTCAACGCCAATACCAAAGCGAATCTCTTCTAAATTAGTAATAGCATATTGTCCGAGTTGAACATGCGTCGCAGAGTTGGCATCCACCAATAACCAAGTGTCTTTCACCTTGGTCATTTGACCGCCATCATGCACCAAAACAATCTGACTGATATAGTACTCTAAGCGACGGAATTTAACAGCTTCTCCGTCTGCTGTTTCTGTATTAAAATTGAAGGCAAAGGGGGCTGCACCTAGTGTATGGTTGATTTTAAGCCATACATTGTTTTGAGCTTGTACGTTTGTGAGGCAAAGGCTCAGGATAGCAAAGATGCCAAGTATTTGTTTTTTCATAAAAGTAGTTTCGTGTTACGAATATAGATAAATTGAATCAAAAGTAGTTTGTATGCAGCCTAGAGTCATCGCTATATGAGGCCGCGGGCCTTGAGCTCTAAGTAGCGATTGATGGTATTTAGGGTAAGGTCTTTCGGACTGGTTAAGAGAGAGATAATGCCATTCTTTCTCAATTCAGAAACGATCTGTTCTTTCTCGAATCGCATTTTTTCAGCCACCATTTTTCGGTAAACGTCTTGCAGGTTATGTGCTTTTTTATGGATGAGATTCAAGGTCTCCGTATTCTCAAAGAATACCACAAGGAGCAGATGATTCTTAGACATGGCGCGCAAGTATGGAAGCCTGCGTTGCATGGAAGATACCGTGTCGAAATTGGTAAAAAGCACCAAGAGTGAACGCTGCGGAACAAATTTTTTGAGTTGTAGATAGAGGCGCTCGTAGTCCGATTCGAGGAAACGGGTTTCTTGGCGATAGAGCAATTCCTGAATTTGAAGCATCTGCCCGGCCTTTTTTGAGGCGGGGAGCATCTGTGCTTGGTCTTCATCAAAGCTAATAATACCTGCCTTATCGTATTTTTTAATGGCAATATTCGACAAGACCAAAGAGGCATTAATTGCATGGTCGAGCAGGGTCATCTCTTCAAAAGGCTGATTCATCACACGTCCTTTATCCAAGAGGCAATACACTTGCTGGGAGCGTTCGTCTTGGTAAACATTGCTCATGAGTTTTTCTCTCCGTGCTGTAGCTCGCCAGTTGATAGATCGGAAATCATCCCCTGCCACGTATTCTTTGATTTTTTCGAATTCAGACTGCTGTCCGATGCGGCGAATCTTCTTAATACCTGTTGAAGTGAGCGTATTGCTGATAGCCAGATATTCGTATTTGGCCATGGTCATATAAGATGGATACACGGCTATTTCTTGTGGAAGTCCGGTCTTAAAGCGCCGTTTCAGAAGCTGTAGTCCAAAGGAGGCCAGTACGATTACATGTCCATATTCATACGCACCTCTTCGTGTGGGGCGATACGTATATGGGATGCTTTCAGATCCCTGTTTTTTGAGCCTTAATGAGTGCTTAAAGTCGCGCACCTGCCATTCGATAGGCAATTCGTCATACAGCTCAATAGTAAGTGCTATTGAAAAGCTTGATTCCAAGTGAATGTCCACAGGGTTTATATCACCATTGCTGAGTTTCTCACGAATTTGTCTTTTTGCTTGAACGGTTCCATTTCCAAAAAGGAAGGAAAACTCCACGAGGAAAGTCAGGACAAAGGCTGCGGCAAGAATTTCACTTAGCATCATCATCCATGGAAATACAAATGCCAGCGTGAAAAACAGCACGAGCAGGGCAATCCCAATAAAAAATCGGGTGCCTAAAAAAATCGTTGCGTATGCTTGTTTGAGCTGGCTAATCACTATCTCGGAACTTCCACTTGCATGATTAATGATTCGATGAGGCTATCAGCATGAACGCCTTCCATCTCTTTTTCTGGACTCAGCAGAATACGGTGACGCATCACAGGGAGTACACAGTATTTGACATCTTCGGGTGTGATGAAATCTCTACCGTTAATAGCGGCATATACTTTTGCGGCTTGCAAGAGGGCCACTCCCGCACGAGGCGATGCGCCCATAAAGATGCCATTGAAATTTCTACTTCCACGGATGATTCCATTGATATAGCCTAATACTTCTTCTTTGGCTTCGACCTGGCGAATGAGTTGACGTGCTTCAGATAATTGAGTCAGCGTAAGTACGGGTTGCAGCTCCGTAATCGGGTTTTTTCCTGCCGCTTTTTGGTGCATGCTGAGGATATGGAGCTCATCATTTTCAGCAGGGTAGTCGACATGAATTTTCATCATAAAACGATCAAGCTGTGCTTCGGGTAGACGATAGGTTCCTTCGTGTTCAATGGGGTTTTGAGTGGCGAGCACCATGAAAGGTTCTTGCATGAGAATAGTTTGTCCATCTACACTTACCTGAAACTCTTCCATCACCTCAAAAAGTGCTGCTTGGGTTTTGGCCGGTGCTCTATTAATCTCATCTATCAATACTAAATTGGCATAGATGGGCCCTTTTCTTAATTCAAAGTCTTGGGTTTTTTGGTTATAGATGGTTGTTCCCAGCACGTCTGAAGGCATGAGGTCGGGAGTGAATTGGATGCGGTTAAAGTGCGCGTCGACACTTCTAGCCAAGGCTTTTGCAGCCATTGTTTTGGCCACGCCCGGCACTCCTTCTATCAATACATGCCCTCTTCCTAATAAGCCGATAATAAGTTGAGTGATGAGCGCATCTTGTCCGAGAATAACGGAAGAGATATTGCCTCGAAGGAGACTGATTTGTTCTTGCAGCGCCCCTAGGTCGAGGCGGGATTCGAATTCATTCATGGCTTGGGTATTTTCCTGATTGAGCATAAAAATCTTCTAAATGTCCGTTGAGTACAAAGAGAAAATCTCTCGATACTCCTTTTAAGGTATGGAAGGCTAAAATCATGTCATTTAGCTTCTTAATGGTTTTTTCATTGGCACCCGATTTCTGCTGAAGCTTCTCCCAGAAATTCACGTCGTTTTCTTGGAGTAGGTAGTGCAGGTGGGCATTATGGTAAAAGTACCGAATCTTCTTTTGAATAACATCTTGGTGATTGCCTTCATGGTAATAGAGGTCGCCAATATTTTCAATAAACTCCAGAGACTTATTCTCTGGTGCAGGTATCCTAGGAATGGCTCTTTGCTTGCGTTTTGCATAGAATACCAATCCGAGAATGGCCCCGGCTATAAGGAGGTTCCAAGCGTAACGCAGCGCCTTATTTTTTCGGATGAGCTGGAAGGCATTGTCTTCGGAGCGATGAAAGGGTTTATAGTATTCATCCCAAATGGTTTCTCCTTGGGGGAGGTAGGAGAGACCGCGCGCCACGTACTCGGGCGATTCCAATAAATGGATATTGGTGAAAACGCGTGGATTCAGGTGGAGGTAGATTTCGCCTCGTCCGAAATGAATACGCACAAAATTCGGCATCTGGTTTTTGCTACGAATGCCGAGCACATCTCCTCCAAAACCATTAGAAAGCCGCAATTCGGCATAATCGTTTAATCGGGTGAATTTCGCTTGCCGTCGCACATATTCCGGGTTGACCAGCTCCATATAATTGAGTGTATCTGGATTAAACAGGAAAATTACCTGTGCATCCATATCTAGGGCCTCCAGAAATTCATAGCTGAAATTGTTGCTGGCGATAAAAAGATGATTGCCTCGGCTTACAAAATCCATCAGGAGTTGTTGGTCGACTTCACCTAAGTCTACCTCATCGTTCATCAATATTAAGTTTTTCCCCTGCTTTTCATCGCCAATCCATTCGCTAAAGGGTCGTTGATTATTTCTAATTTCTTGACCTGGAAAGAGGCTGCTCAATTGTTCTTGGAGCAGGAAGGTGCCATAGGGAATTTTATCATTCGCCGCATAGGTTTCACGCCAATCGATGGGTTGATTATTGCCAATATAGCTGATGAGCATTAGGGCGATAAAGGCAATTAGGAACCAGTATTTTATAAATTTAGCCTTCATTGTCACCTCCTTCTTCTCCGGCTATCAGCTGGGTATGATAGGTTTTTGCATCGAAGTATTCGGCTTGGTTTACTGGATAGCCGCCATATTGTGAAAAGGCAAAAAGCTGAGCTAAACGCGCCAATGGGGTGTATTCCCATTTTTCTTGGAGCTCTTTGAGGTAGTCGCCATTGGTTTTTTCTTTACTCCATTGGATTCTTTTATTCTCCTTGAGGAAATGCAAGCTTTTGATAAAGAGAAGGCGCATGGCAAGCGCATAATTCTCCTCGTCTTCTGCCTTTTTCCAGGCACTATCCAAGTCTTCTTCGGTACCTTGGTAATCAAGAAACTCAACTCGGTTGGGTGTTTTGTCTTTGCTGAAGAGCAATTGTGAAACTTGCAGGCGACGTAGGTAAAATACCAAAATCAGTACGCCAATAATTCCGATGATCCAGAGTAAAATGCGGTAGATAAGTCGCACATCGGAGGCCTCCAAATGGCCAAATAGTTTTTCGCCGAGCCAATTGGCAAAACGTTGCAAAATAGTAGGTCCTTCAATTTCATCGCGTTGGTATTGAAAGGCATCCTCTTGCATACGTTCTTGAAGCAAGAGCATATCCATACCTCTCTCATCGAGTTTGCCGGTATCGTAATAGTCGGCATACTCCCCTTGAGCGAAAGTCATGGAGCCACTCAGCAGTAGGAGAAAAAGGAATCCTATTCTACACATTATGAATACGTGCTGCTGATTTTATTTTCGGCAAGCATGGCTACACGGTTTTGTAGGCTAATTTTATTAAAACGTTCCTTATTGCTCAGGTAAAATGCAGTGAAGCTCAAGGCGAGGAAGAACGAAGACAAGAAGCTTAATACCATGCTCAGGTTTTGGATAAGCAGGACGAAGAATAAGGTATCTTCATTGAGACCAGCCTCCAATCCTATCCCACCAGAAGCGAAACCAATGAGCAGGCCTATGGCAGCAGGTAAACTCATCAATCCAAAAACGATGAGGTAGCTACAAATGAGCAATTCGATGGCTTTCCACCACTGCTTTTTCATCAGTTTGATACTACTGTCTAGCGCATCAAATAAGGAAGCTTCTTCATATAAATAGAGGATGGTCCATAATTGGGTAAAACTCGCAAGCCCCACTATAATTATGAACGTGGCAGGAGCAAGAATCACCGTAAATAGTAAGAGAAAGGATAATCCCATAGGAATTCCAATAATCAGGAAAATGGCAATATTGCTAAATAAGAGCTTCCATCCATGCTTAAAAACCTTTGCCCAGATATCATTCCAAGTAAAATTCTCTGGGCCTTTTTCGTCGTATAGCTTGACATAGTAAACACAAGCCCAAAGTATGGCGCAGTAAGCCAAATAGATGGCTATATAGGAGAGGAGGATATTGAGGTTATAATTATTCTGGGGCACCTTTCCGAGTGCCAAATCGAAGTTTTTTATGATGGATGCTGTTCCCAAGTAATAGAGGGTGCTTGCCATCAATACCAAGGGTAAGGTCATGATGCCAATGGTGCGGAACATATGTTTATAGTGGCGGCGAATGAGGTTGGCTGCGAGTCCCATCATCTGACCGAGGTCACGTTCTTTGTATAAAACTAGTTTTTCACTGCTGTTTTGCATCGCGATGTTTCATATAAGGGAGGTAAACAAAATACCAAAAGACGAGTCCAATGGATAAGGTAATAATCGGGGCACTTAGCCAAGGAAGTTTATAGTAGCGTGTAACAAAACTTTCGAGGAAGCCTGCGAGTATAAAAAAGGGAATTAGGGCAATGGCTATTTTGAGCGACTCTTTGGCGGTAAAGCGAAAGCGTTCGATGCGCGAATAGGTTCCTGGAAAGAGAAATCCACTGCTCATATACATACCGGCCCCACCTGCTACAACGATAGATGTGATCTCGATAGTGCCATGTAACCAAATGGCCTGTGTGGAAATTCCAAGAAGTCCTTGTTGATAGAAAAAATAGTGAAAGCAACCGAGCATGATTCCATTTTGAACCATAAAGACAGCGGTGAATAGGGGTGTTAAGATGCCAAAAATGAAGGCCAAGAAGGCCACCTTGATATTGTTCATGGTAATCATAATAAACATGCCATCTTGCCGCTGACTTCCATATACGCCCATAGGGTCCTGGTTTTGGATATTATGCAAGGTCATGTCTACATAGCTATCGCCCAAAATGATACGGGCAAAATCAGGATTATATTCCATGCTTACGGCTCCGATTAGCGCTGAGATAAGAAAGAGGAGCAACGCACTTAACATGGCGTAGCGGGTGCGGTACATGGTTTCGGGAACATCTTCAAGCCAGAAGCGCTTAAACCGGCCTTTGTCTTCTTTTTTATTTTTATAGATGCGCCGATAGAAGGCCACGGCCATTTCATTGAGGTAGCCGGTGGTCTTTGATTTTGGATAGAAGGTGCGGCTATAGGCCAAGTCATCAGAAAGCTCGATATACATCTCAGCCACTTCATCGGGTTTATTCTTGGCGCCCGTTTTTACATCCGCCTCCATTTTGTCCCAGCGCTTTTTTCTCAGTTTGATGAATCTTGCTTCTTTCATTGCCGATTTCTCAAAAATGCACATTTATTTGAAATAAATCGGTGCGTAACGTATTATTGAATGAAATATGGATGAAAACTTACACATACGTACTAGTACAGGCGTTGATTTAAGCTTAGATTTAGCCAGTCTGGGTGATCGTATAATTGCTTGGTTACTAGATGTTTTAGTGGTTGGGTCTTATGTTCTTATCACTCAGTTAATCGTTTCTTTTGGGCTCGGAACTGGCAATATTGCGATTTTGGAAGTAATCGTGATTTTGCCGGCCATCTTCTATCATTTTTTGATGGAGGTATTTATGAACGGACAAAGCATCGGCAAGCGGGCACGAAATATTCAGGTGGTTCGCTTGGATGGAATGCCTACTACTTTGGGTAATTATGCCATGCGTTTTGTATTGCGACTGCTCGAAATTACCCTAGTACAAGGTTCCTTGGCCATGTTGTTTATTGTGGGTTCCAAATATGGACAACGTCTTGGCGATATTGCGGCAGGTACGACCGTAGTAAAGGTGAAACGCGAAAATTCTTTCGAAGCCACTCTCTATAGAAACGTGGAGGAGAATCATGAGGTGAAATTCCCGCAAGTGGCGCAACTGACTAATGAGGATGCCGAAACCATTAATGTGCTTTTGCTTGAATTAAAGAAGAGCAGAAATGAAATAGGCTTGCTTCGTTTGGTACAGCAGGCGCGTAAGAATATCTGCGAACGCTTGCAAATAGAAAGCGACTTAAACGATATGGCCTTTTTAAATGCCACGATCAACGACTATAATTTCTTGCAAGCTCAGGATTAGCGGAGGCAGTCGAGGTAGGCTTTGACTGATTTTTCGAAGCCCATATAGAGGGCGTCACAAATCAAGGCATGGCCGATGCTTACTTCCAATAGGTTCGGGATGTTTTCTTGGAAATAGCGCAAGTTTTCGAGGCTTAAATCATGTCCAGCATTGATTCCTAATCCCAATGAATTGGCCATTTCTGCCGCCTCTCGGTATTCGGAGATTGCTTTTTTAGGATTTTTAGGATAGTTCACAGCAAAAGACTCCGTATATAATTCGATGCGGTCGGCTTTCACTGCTTTGGCTCCAGCAATCAGTGCCATGATGGGGTCAACAAAGAGGGAAACACGAATTCCAGCACTTTGAAATTCAGGAATTATCTCGTTTAAGTAGTTGGCATGTTTGACGGTTTCCCAGCCCTGGTTGCTGGTGCGGGCTGTTCGTCCATCAGGTACTAGGGTTACTTGGTCGGGTTTTATTTCCATCACCAAATCCATGAAGCGTTTCTCCATGGGGTTGCCTTCGATATTAAATTCTGTGCTTACTGCCTTTTTCAGCGCACGCACATCATCATAGCGAATATGGCGTTCGTCTGGGCGAGGATGAACGGTGATGCCTTGAGCACCAAACTTTTCGGCATCCAATGCGGCTTTTACCAGGTCTGGATTATTTCCTCCGCGTGCATTTCGCAGGGTAGCGAATTTGTTGATATTAACCGATAAGCGCGTCTGACTCATGCTTATTTTGCCTTTGCAGCGTAGAGGTTCATACGTTGTTCTTTCACCTCAGCACTTTCCAAGAAATCATCATAGGTCATCAATTTGTCAATCATTCCATTTGGTCCGATTTCAATTACTCGGTTGGCCACGGTATGGGTAAACTCGTGGTCATGGGAGGTAAAGATTACGGTTCCTTTGTATTCCATGAGGCCGTTGTTGAAGGCAGTGATGGATTCCAAGTCCAAGTGATTGGTAGGCTCATCGAGGATCAGCATATTCGGGTTGGCCAACATCATTTTTGAAACCATACAACGCACTTTTTCTCCTCCTGAAAGTACTTTGGCTTTTTTCAAGGATTCTTCCCCTGAGAAGAGCATTCTTCCAAGGAATCCGCGGATAAAGGTCTCATCTTTTTCTACGGAGAACTGGCGTAACCAATCAATCAAGTTATCGTCTACCCCTTCAAAATACTTGGTATTCTCATTTGGTAGATAGGCTTTGCTGATGGTAATACCCCAATCAACCACTCCTGTATCGGGAGTATTTTCTTCAGCGAGGGCTTCTAAAAGCTCAGTAACCGCGACATGGTTTTTCGATACGACGGCAATTTTATCTCCCTTATTAACGGTGAAGTTGATTCCTTTATAGAGCACTTCGCCTTCAACCGTTCTTGAAAGATTTGTTACGGTTAAGATTTGGTCACCGGCTTCCCTTTCTTGGGTGAAGAAGATGGCCGGGTATTTACGGCTTGAAGGTTTTATTTCAGAGATGTCGAGCTTATCAATCATCTTCTTACGCGCCGTTGCTTGGCGAGATTTCGCTACGTTGGCAGAGAAACGCGCAATAAAGTCTTGAAGTTCCTTTTTCTTTTCTTCGGCCTTTTTGTTCTGGTCAGAGCGCTGGCGTGAAACCAATTGACTCGATTGGTACCAGAAAGTATAGTTTCCTGTAAATACTTGAAGTTTCCCGAAATCGATATCTGCCACGTGGGTACAAACGGTATCCAAAAAGTGACGGTCATGGGAAACAACCAATACGGTATTTTTAAAGTTCAGGAGGAAATCTTCGAGCCAGCGAATGGAGTTGATGTCCAAGTCGTTGGTAGGCTCATCGAGTAGGAGGATATCGGGGTTACCGAATAAAGCTTGAGCAATCAAAACACGCACTTTTTCGCTACCACTCAATTCTTCCATCTTGCGGTAATGCATGTCTTCTTTCACCCCCATACCACTAAGAAGTTCAGCCGCATCGCTTTCAGCTTCCCAGCCGTTCATTTCAGCAAAATCACCTTCTAAGGTAGCCGCACGTTCGCCATCGGCATCGCTGAAATCAGGTTTTTCATACAAGGCTTCTTTTTCCTTCATGATGTCCCATAGTTTTTTATGACCCATTACCACAGTGTCGAGCACGCTAAATTGGTCGAACTCGAAGTGATTTTGTTTTAATACGGCCATACGTTCACCTGGCGTGATGAATATTTGTCCGGTAGTTGGGTCAATGTCTCCAGAAAGGATCTTGATGAAAGTGGATTTTCCCGCACCATTGGCGCCAATAATGCCGTAGCAATTACCTGGCGCGAACTTTACGTTAACATCTTCAAAAAGGACTCTTTTCCCAAAGCGGAGGGATACATTTGATACTTCAATCATGGTATTTTCAAAAAGGACTGCAAAGGTAGTTAAATAAAGGAAGTATCGAAGGAGCTCGGGAAGCGTATTCATCCAGTAAGCTTGCCTATATCGAGGAGAATGGGCTTTTATCGATTCTCTGTTTTTGTGGGCTAGTCACTTTGTGCCTTTCACAGGTCAATCTGCTTGTATTTTGAAACAACCAATTGCACTAATTTTGCGTCATTAAACCCATGGTCCGCTGCTATTTACTATTTTCTTTTTTTGTCGTTTTTGTACTCAGCAGCTCGGGGCAATACATTTCTTTTCAAAGTTTTGAGGAAGCTGGCGGTTCTGTTACTACTGGGGAAGCAGGTGCCATTTCTACCTTAAGCAATGGTGATGTGATTATAGCCAATGAGCGCTATACTAATTTTTCTAAGAAGGGCATTCAAGTGATGCGTTTGGATAAAGAGTCGCTATTGCCAACCATCAATAGGGCCTACTTCAATGATTTTACCATTCAAAACATCTTTTTACAGGTGCGTGATGATTCTGTTTATATGGTCGCTCAGCACAATAATGGAGGAGTCTATAAACTCCTTTTCATGGTTTTTGATGCGAATTTGAATTTGATTCGTTCTTCCCTTAGCAATTGTCCGAAAGGCTTAATCTTCTATGGATTTTGGGCGGATACGGATGGAAGTTTTCGCATTCATGGTGGCGAATTAGGCGGCAGTACTCTGAGTCATTATGTCTTGAGCATTAATCGTTCAGGAGCAATAAATTGGTCGAAAAGTATTGGTCCAGATATTTATACGTTTGGAGGAAGCGCTTTGTTAAGCAATGGTCAATTGGTATTTGGCTCAGGGGGCAACAATAGCGGATATATTTCAGCTATAGATAGAAGTGGAAATTTGGTATGGTCGAAGGATATAGGTTCGGATTGGGCCTATACAATAAATGGAGCTTCTATAGGAAACGAGGCGTATATCACACGTTACTCTTACGATTCTAGTCTTATTTATGCTTTGCGGATGGATGAAAATGGTACCCGCAAAGGACAAACAGCTGGGGCGTATATGAACAGTCCTTTATTCACTGAAGTATTACCCAATGGAACCACCTTAATCGCAGCAAGTTCTTTCGAGGATTTTAAAGTCACGCTCAAAATTGCTGAGTTTAATAAACTTGGCCAGTATGTGAAAAACCATCATATCGATAATGTTTTTGGTCCGGCTCCAACAGGTGCAACGCGCGATGCATGCAGGTATGATTCGCATGTGGATGCTCAGGGGAACTTTTATGTCTTAGGCGTAGCAAATCGTCAGGGTTTTTTTGTGCTGAGGTTGGAGCAAGATTTGGCTTTTGATTGCAGCTATTATAGTTCCGCTTCTGATCCAGGTCCAATACCTGAAGGTTCGACGCATAGTTATACTTTGAGCCCTCTTCCTTTTGCTTGGGATGCCTATCCATTCATTGAAGAAACGGCTTCACAGTACAAAGTATTCTGTTCTTCATGCGGGTCTAAATTTATTAAGACATTAGACGATACTGCTTTGTGCCTGTGGACGGCCACCTATACCTTGGATGCAAAAAACGCAGGAGCCAAATATCTCTGGTCAGATGGAAGCACTCAGAGAACGCTAGATATTCAAGAATCAGGCATATATTGGGTGCGCTTGGTCAATGCGTGTGATACGGTCTATGATTCTGTAGAAGTGGTTTTGAGTGTGCGTCCTAAGATTAATATTTCTTATAGTCCACAAGACCCCTTGCCAGGCGAAACGATTCTTTTCGTTGGAATACCTGATACCTTTTCTGTCATGAATTGGTATCTCAACGATACTTTATTTACTCAGGGAGCGAGTTTTGCTTGGACCAGCGATCGAAATGGAATCTATCACTTTGTTTGGGAAGTATATGATGATCCTAGCTGCAGTGCGCGTGATTCCTTATCCATAAAAATATCCTTGGTTGACTATTATATCCCTACTGCATTTTCACCGAATGCCAATGGCCTCAACGATACCTGGGGACCAGTTGGAAGCGGCATAGAAAGCTATACGGCGCGCATCTTTAATCGCTGGGGACAGATTGTTTATGAAGGGAATAACCGCAATTGGGACGGTACCTTTAAGGGCCGAGGCTTAATGACTGGCTTATACAGTTATATCGTGGAATTGATTGATAGCGATGGCATTCGTCATGAACATAGAGGCACCATCACTTTAATTCACTAATGCTCCAACTTTTGCTCCCAAGCCCAGGCGGAGCGGAACATGTCTTCCAAGCCTAATTGGGCCTTCCAACCAAGCTTTTCGCTGGCAGCGGTGGTGTCGGCATAAACAGCCTGAACATCTCCTGAACGACGGGGCACAATTTTATAAGGGACTGCTTTGCCAGTGGCCTTTTCGAAAGCATCCACCATTTCCAAAACAGAGAAGCCGATGCCAGTTCCGATATTATAGACTTCATAGTCCTTTTCCTGCTTCTTGGCAATTTGTCGTTCGATTGCTGCAATATGAGCTTTGGCCAAATCAACCACGTGCAAATAATCGCGGAGGCAGGTTCCGTCAGGGGTGCTATAGTCGCCTCCAAAAATGTTTAGGTGCGCCCGAATTCCACGCGCTGTTTGGGTGAGGTAAGGAACAAGGTGCGTAGGCTCTCCATGGGGCTCTTCGCCAATTTCAGCGGAAGCATGATTGCCAATTGGGTTGAAATAACGCAAAGAAATCACTTCAATATTCGTCGCAATGCTGGTATCACGAAGAATGTCTTCGCACATTTTTTTCGTATTTCCATAGGGAGATACGGCTGCTTTTATTGGCGCAGTTTCCGTTACAGGGAGACTGTCTGGATTACCATATACCGTGCAAGAGGAAGAGAATACTAAGGGACGAACCTTAAACTCTTTCATACAATCCAATAGATTCAAGGTTGATACAAGGTTATTGCGGTAATAGAAGAGGGGCATCTCTACAGATTCTCCTACTTGCAAAACTCCTGCAAAATGTATGACCGCTTCTATACCTGGATTGGATTTGAAGAAGCTTCGCATTGCGTTTTGATCGCACATTTCTACTTGGACAAACTGCGGACGTTTGCCTGTAATTTTTTCAATTTGATCCAAGCGTTCTATTTTCGAATTGCTGAGGTTATCAATCAATATAGGTTCAAACCCTTTATTGATTAATTCAATGGCTGTATGCGAGCCAATGTATCCGGTTCCTCCTGTTACTAAAATCTTCTTCATGCCTCTATCTTCCGAACCGTTCCGTTCTCTAATCTATATTCTTCTTTGCTCTCTTCGCAGTTTGCTTTGCCTTCTTCATTGAATACAAGTCGATGTCCATATTCACTCATCCATCCCACTTGCCTGGCAGGATTTCCCACCAATAAAGCGTAGTCGGGTACGTTTTTCGTTACCACTGCTCCTGCACCGATAAAGGCAAATTTACCAATATCATGTCCACATACAATGGTAGCATTCGCTCCAATACTAGCACCCTTACCCACGTGGGTTTTGGAATACTGTCCCCGGCGATTCACTCCGCTCCTCGGATTCGTTATATTGGTAAATACACAGGATGGACCCAAGAACACGTCGTCATCGCAAGTAACACCGGTATAGATAGATACATTGTTCTGAATCTTCACATTATTGCCCAAAACTACTTCAGGCGATATCACCACATTCTGACCGAGGTTGCAGTTTTCCCCCAACACACAATTGGGCATCAAATGACTGAAATGCCAGATTTTGGTTCCATCACCAATCTGGCATCCTTCATCTATCACGGCTGTTTCATGTGCGAAGTAGCTACTCATTTATGATTTATGATTTGTGATTTATGAATTGTGAATTGTTTTCTCAGGATGATTGTTTTTTCTCTCCCTCACTCCTTATCTCTATTTAAACTCTCTTCCGTATGGATCCTTGAATAATTCAGTTTCTGGTAGGCTTCTGAAATAGTCGTAGGTGATTTTTAATCCTTCGGAACGTTCCATTTTTGGTTCCCAGCCTAAGATTTCTTGAGCGCGGGTGATATCTGGTTTACGTTGTTTGGGATCGTCTTTTGGTAGCGGACGATAAATCACTTTTTGGGTGGTACCCGTTAGCTTGATAATTTCTTCCGCAAATTCTTTGATGGTGATTTCTACAGGGTTTCCGATGTTTACAGGATAGGCATAGTCGCTCATCAATAAACGGTAGATTCCTTCCACCAGATCATCTACATAGCAAAAAGAGCGGGTTTGTGATCCATCTCCAAAAACAGTGAGATCTTCCCCACGAAGTGCTTGTCCGATAAAGGCCGGCAAAGCACGTCCGTCGTTCAGGCGCATTCTTGGTCCGTAGGTATTGAAGATACGCACTATGCGGGTTTCAACAGCATGGTAGGTATGATAGGCCATGGTCATAGCCTCTTGGAAACGTTTGGCTTCATCGTAAACGCCACGTGGACCGATTGGGTTTACATTTCCCCAATAGTCTTCGTTTTGTGGATGCACCAAAGGATCGCCATAAATTTCTGAAGTCGAAGCAATCAATACACGCGCTCCTTTTACGCGGGCCAAACCGAGGCAATTATGAATTCCCAATGAACCTACTTTCAAGGTTTGAATCGGGATTTTCAAATAGTCGATCGGACTAGCAGGCGAGGCGAAATGCAGGATATAATCGAGTTCGCCTGGAACATGGATGAATTTCGATACATCGTGGTGATAGAATTCGAAATTCGGTAATTTGAAAAGATGCTCAATATTCCGGAGGTCGCCGGTAATCAAGTTATCCATGGCAATAACATGAAAATCCTCTTTGATAAATCTATCGCAAAGATGGGAGCCTAAAAAGCCAGCGCCACCGGTAATTAAAACACGTTTTCTCATTCTATTTTACTCCAATTCCGTAATAAGTGAAGCCGTTTTCTTTCAGCTCACCCGCATCATAAATATTTCTTCCATCCAGTACTACTTTGTCTTTCATGATTTCAGCCATATGTTCAAAGTTCGGGAAACGGAACTCCGGCCATTCGGTAGCCAAGATCAAAGCGTCTACTCCATTAAGCGTTTCGTATTGTTCCATGCAGTATTCGATTTTATTGCCAATCATATGTTTGGCTTCCTCCATCGCTACGGGGTCAAAGGCTTTCACTTTTGCTCCTGCTGCTAATAGATGTTCGATAATTACTACTGACGGTGCTTCACGCATATCGTCGGTTTTTGGTTTGAAGGAGAGTCCCCAGAACCCGAAGGTTTTGCCGGTCAGGTCATTGCCAAAATGGGCAACCACTTTATTGAACATCACTTCTTTTTGGGATTCATTCACCTCTTCTACCGCTTTCAAAACGCGCATATTATAGCCTTTTTGGGCAGCAGTTTTGATAAGGGCTTTTACGTCTTTCGGAAAACAAGATCCTCCATAGCCAATTCCTGGATAGATGAATTTTGTACCAATACGAGGATCTGAACCAATTCCTTTTCTGACCATATTCACGTCTGCACCAACAATCTCACACAGATTAGCAACATCATTCATGAAGGAGATTTTGGTGGCCAACATAGCATTTGCAGCGTATTTGGTCATCTCTGCAGAAGGGATATCCATAAATATTACAGGATGTCCGTTTAGTGTAAATGGTTTGTATAGACGGCTCATGATGTCTTTAGCTTTCTCGGAAGAAACGCCCACCACGATACGGTCTGGTTTCAAGAAATCGTCAATGGCAGCTCCTTCTTTCAAGAATTCAGGGTTTGAAGCCACATCATACTCAATGCTAATACCTCTTTTATCCAAGGCTTCTTGAATGGCACCTTCTACTTTTTGAGCAGTTCCAACAGGTACGGTCGATTTGGTTACAATCACACCATAGCTGCTCATGTTCTCGCCAATTTCGCGTGCCACCCCTAATACATATTTTAGGTCGGCAGAACCATCCTCACCGGGAGGGGTTCCCACTGCAATAAAGGCCACATCGGCTCCTTTGATTGCTTCACTTAAATTGGTCGAGAAGGTCAAACGTTTGGTTTCGTAGTTCTTCACTACCATTTCTTCAAGACCCGGCTCATAAATAGGCATGATGCCTTTATTAAGTCCTTCAATTTTCTTTTGATCGATATCGACACATACTACATCAATACCTACTTCTGCAAAACAGGTTCCTGTTACAAGCCCGACATAGCCGGTTCCTACTACTACGATTTTCATGATTTTGCTTAACTAGTTTGAGCTAAAAATTCTTTAATATGATGGGTAATATAGTTGATTTGTTCTTCATCGAGGTTTGGACTCATCGGTAAAGAAACCACTTCACGGCATAATTCCTCGGTAATAGGGAATTGACCTTCTTGGTACCGCTCATCTTTATATGCTTTTTGCATGTGCAAAGGCACGGGGTAATAAATCATGGCAGGGATTTCTCTTTCTGCCAAGTAAGCTTTGAATGCCTCTCTATCCACTCCTTTTAAGAGAAGGGTATATTGATGGAAAACATGCGTGCTTTGCGCATCGATACAGGGTGTGACAAGTTTTTCTTCGGTAGAAAATGCCGTATTATAAGCCAAGGCGGCGGCATGACGCTTTTGGTTATAGCTATCCAAATGTGGAAGCTTAATACGAAGAATGGCAGCTTGTATACTATCCAAGCGCGAGTTGACCCCAACCTCGTCATGGTAATATTGAAGCGTTTGTCCGTGATTTACCACCATGCGGGTCTTTTTAGCTAGTTCATCGCTATTGGTGAAGATTGCTCCTCCATCGCCATAGCAACCTAAGTTTTTTGAAGGAAAGAAGCTGGTACAGCCGAAGTCGCCCATGGTCCCTGCTTTTTTCACTGTGCCGTCGCTGAAGGTATATTCTGCTCCAATCGCTTGGGCGGTATCTTCAATCACAAAAAGATTAAACTCTTTTGCTATGGCCATAATTTCTTCCATATCGGCACATTGTCCGAATAGGTGTACAGGAACAATTGCTTTGGTTTTTGGCGTAATGGCTTTGCGAATTTCTTCGGTATCGATACAGAAAGTGTCGGGGTCCACATCCACCAAAACGGGGGTAAGCTTGAGTAAAGCAATGGCTTCGGCAGTAGCTACGTAGGTGAAGCTAGCAGTGATTACTTCGTCGCCTTCTTTTAAATCCAGTGCCATCATTGCAACCTGGAGGGCATCTGTTCCGTTAGCACATGGAATCACATGATTCACCTGCAGGTAGTTTTCTAACTCGCTTTGGAAGGATTTTACTTCTGGCCCATTAATAAATGCCGAAGAGCGGATGGTGGCCAATACGGCCTGATCGATTTCAGTTTGAATTTCGTCGTATTGACGAAGTAAGTCGACCATTTGAATTTTGCGCATGTATTGTATTGATTGAACGCGGGCAAAGATAGATTTTCCAAAGGAATACTTTCAGTTTGAATCCGATATATTTGAAAGCTCATGAGACGTATAATTTGTTTCCTTTTCGTGCTAAGTGCCCTTAGTGCCCATGCCCAAAAGCGAGATTCTATTTCGCTGATAAAGACCGGCTTTATTGCTCAGTTTACCTATAACTTTAATGTGCCTGGCGCCGATTTGGCGAAGCGTTACTACGCGAATTCAGCTGTGGGCGCTGGAGTTTATTATAAAACTGGAGGCAATTGGATCTTTGGTATAGAAGGTTCTTATTGGTTTGGGGGCAAGCTTAAAGAAGCAGGAATATTCGACCAGGTAGTTGATTCGAGTGGTTATGCCATCGATAATAATGGAGGCTTTATTCCTGTCGATGCCCAACAAAGGGGCTATAATTTCAATGTGAAGGTGGGTAAAATTTTCCCAATAGGAAGGCGGAATAAGAATTCAGGCATTATGGTTTCTGTGGGAGCAGGGTATATGGAGCATTTCCTTCGTCTCACCAATAATTCATTGGGAGTGGCTGCCTTGCAAGGGGATTTCCGGTATGGCTATGATCGACTAACATCCGGCTTAATGCTGAATGAGTTTGTGGGTTGGCAAAATTTAGATAAGCGCAATCGCATTAACTTTTTTATAGGTTTTGAAATGGCACAAGGCTTTACCTATAGTCGCCGTTTGATTGATTATGATAAAATGAGCGGCACTACAGCACAGCGCTTTGACTCGTATTATGCAGTTCGTTTTGGTTGGTTATTGCCCATCTATACGGGAGTAGCTAGCAATGGTGGAGGCTATAAATTCAAGTAGTGCAGATCCTATACACGATTGGAATTCAACTTTACGCCTTAGGCATTCGTCTGGCAGCATTGCGCTCAGACAAGGCCAAAGCATGGATAGAGGGACGCAAAGATTGGCGAAAAAAACTTCCTTCGGCAAAAACAAAAAAACGGTATTGGTTTCATTGTGCTTCGCTCGGAGAATTTGAGCAGGCGAGGCCATTGATGGAACACTATCATACAAAAGGAATGGAGATTTGCTTGAGTTTCTATTCTCCTTCTGGGTATGAAATCCGCAAAGACTATGACTTGGCTTCTTGGGTGGGGTATCTTCCACTAGATAGGCCTAAAAATGCCCGAGACTTCGTGGAAGCTATGGATGCCGATGCAGTATTCTTTGTCAAATATGAGTTCTGGTATTTTTTCTTGATGGAAATTAAACGCCAGCAAATCCCCTTTTATTTGGTGTCAGCGCGCTTTCGGTCTACCCAGCCTTTCTTCAAATTTTTCGGAAGCTTGCATCGGAAAATGCTGAAGGCTTATAGCTTTATCTTTACCCAAGACAAGGAATCTCTCGACTTATTGGCGCCCTTCAATTTGCCCCTTGTGCATGCTGGCGATACCCGTTTTGATCGCGTGACTCAATTAAAAGAGCGAAGGATGAAACTTCCGCTCTTGGAAGCATTTTGTGATGATTCCTTTGTGGTGATGGCCGGATCTTCTTGGCCTTATGAAGAGGACTTGATTCGCAATGCCGTCACTCATTTTCCCTATTTTAAGTGGGTGATTGTTCCGCATGAGGTGGATGAAGATCATTGTGCGGAAATTGAGGCTTTGTTCGATGGATATTGTTTGCGCTATTCGGAGTTGGAAGACGGCGCAAGTTTTGAAAACAAGTCCGTCTTAATTTTTGATAAGATGGGTTTTTTGGGAAATGCCTATCCCTACGCCAATATTGCCCTTGTTGGCGGTGGTTTTACGAATGCCTTGCATAATATTCTGGAAGCTGCTGTTTGGGGAATTCCTGTTTGCTACGGGGATAAAATCAAAAAATATCCAGAGGGGGATGATTTGGCGAAAAGGGGTGGAGGATTTTTGATTGGAAGTGAGGAAGAGTTTATCGAAATACTGGAAATGCTGTCCGCTCCTAATCAAGCCCATGAGGCAGGTAAAAAGGCAGCAGCTTGGATTGAAGAAAACCGCGGGGCCAGTGAGAAGATATTCGAGGTAGTTGGTTAGCGTGGGTTAAACAAATCCACAAACAGCGTTTCCTCTTCTGGGTTCAGCTTTTCTAAATACACCACATGCAGACTAGCTTGATGGAGTTCCGCTTCAAAATATTGGGGCTTAAAGCCATTGGTCGGAATCACAGCTACGAGGCGGTTATCGCGAAAAGCTAAGCTCATCCTTGGTCCATCTTTTCCTTTCATTTCATAGATAGCAAAGCCTAATGTGTCTTGGGTTTGCTTGAATTTGAAGCTTTTTATAAATGCGTTCATGTCGCTGGTATCCACCTTGCTTTTCTTTGGGTCGAGGATTTTGATGAGTTCCGGCTCAGGGATGCTCTTCGGGTCGATACGGTCTTTGAAGATATAGCCACGGAAAATCAAAACATGTGAGCTAAAAGAGCTCGAGGTATCATGGATGGTAGACTGCGGGAGATAGATTCCTCCGATCACATTTCCATCAATATCGTGCAATACCGCATTAGCCTTGGCGGTGCTGCGGGTCATGTCTTTGCGCTTTACCCATACTTTGGTATAGATTTTTATCCGCGATTTATTGTCGGACGTTTCTTCAATCCAAACTTCCGCTCCACGATCTAACCATGCAACAGGCTGGGAAGCATAGGGAGAATCGAATATTTCCGCTGTTGATTTGATGCGTTCGGCTCGGAGTTGAAGGCCGAAGCTGAGGAGGAGGAAGAGGAGGGATAGGAGTGATTTTTGTTTCATTCTTAGGCAAAGATAACGTGCACTCCCCTAAATCCCCTCTCGAGAGGGGACTTTTGAGTTCGTAGCTGCGCTACTGTTGGGGTGGTAGCTGCGCTACTGTTGGGGTGGTAGCTGCGCTACTGTTGGGGTGGTAGCTGCGCTACTGTTGGGGTGGTAGCTGCGCTACTGTTGGGGTGGTAGCTGCGCTACTGGGTTATAGGTAATCGCCTTTTGGAATTGGGGCGCTTCCTGATAAGCGATTTAGCTTACCTTGAAATTCCGTCAAATCGTCTGCTTCAAAGGCGAGGGCGTAGCGGCTTATTGTGTCCAAGACCATGCTGGTATTTTCCATGACTTCTTCGTTTCGGAAGCGGAGGACATTTATGCCGAGCTGATTTAATTTTTCCTCTTTCACGCGGTCTTTTTCTTGGGCTTCGGCGCTGTCGTGGATGCTGCCGTCGAGTTCGATGACGAGTTGAAGTTTGATGCAGATAAAATCAGCAATAAAACGGTCGAGGGGTTTTTGACGGTGGAAGTCATAGATGCCATCGTATCGGCCTTTGAGGTATTGCCATAAACAGGCCTCTGAGGGAGTACAATTATTCCGGAGATCCCGAGCGAATTTGGTTAGATATGGACTATATGGATACCAGCGCCGTTTCATCTATCAAAAATAAAACAGACAAAATTGGCAAGGCGTTTTTAAACGTTTAATCTTCAGATAATCAATCTCTCAATCTCTCAATCTCTCAATCTCTCAATCTCGCAACCTCGCAATCTCTCAACCTCGCAATCTCTCAACCTCGCAATCTCTCAACCTCGAAATCTCGCAACCTCTCAATCTCAAAATCTCGAAACCTCTCAATCTCGTATCCTCGCAATTTCGTATCCTCTTTTTAGTCTGGCAATCTGATAATCTGTTTGTCTGGCAATCTCGAAAACCCGCCTTTACCCTTCGGTTCCGCTACGCTTCACTCAGGGTGACGGCTCATAGAGCTCGCTCTCAATAAACTATCGAGATTCTCAAGCACTTTTTTGTCTGGTAATCTGGCCATCTTTTTGTCTATCTGACGCTCTCTCAATCTCGAAATCTCTCAATCTCGCAACCTCGTTTATCTCTTCACCATCTCCCAATACTTCCGTGCAACAATGAGCATCCCAAAAGATTCCCCATCTTCTTTGCCAAGGTGTTTATGGTGCATCTTATGCGCACGACGAATGGCTTTGATATAGGTATTATCTAAGTTTCTCAACCATTTAAAACGTTGATGGATGATGACTTCATGCACAAGGAAATAGGCAAATCCATAAATAAGAATTCCTAAGCCCACAAAAAGGCGCCAATCGTTTCCGGCCATCATGCCGAACATCATACAGAGCCAACTGGGGATGGCAAAAATGAGGAAGAAGAAATCGTTCCTTTCAAAGAATCCGGGAGAGCCCTGGTGATGGTCTTGGTGCACCTTCCATAAAAAGCCATGCATCACATAACGGTGGGTAAACCAGGCCATGAACTCCATGAACCAGAAAGTGGCAAAAGTGATTAGCGCGGCAAGCCAGAAACTCATTTCAATAAGGAGGTGATTTGCTCATCCATGGGCTTTACTCCTGATTCGAAGTAGGCCACCAGTTTTCCGTTTTCATCGATCAAGAACTTGTTGAAGTTCCATTTGATTTTATAATCATCCACGCCATTCATGCTTTTTTGAGTGAGCCATTGGTATACTGGATGTTGATTGTCGCCTTTGACGTCAATTTTTTCGGTGAGGGTGAAATCTACACCATAGTTTTTCTTGCAAAAGGTTTCGATTTCTTCCGGTGCTCCAGGCTCTTGTCCGCCAAACTGATTGCATGGGAAACCGATTACCACGACTTTATCGCCGTATTTTTTGTTCAGTTCTTCCAAGCCTTCGTATTGGTAAGTATACCCGCATTCTGAGGCGGTATTCACGCAGAGTACTTTTTTGCCTTTAAAATCCGCAAAGTTGATGGTGCTTTTTCCATCTAATGATTGGATGGATAGATCGTAAAAGTTGGTGCTTACAGCTGTTTCCATAGTGATTGTTTTTTCAGTAGAGTTCTTCGCATCATCTGCGCAGCGAAATGAAACGAGGGAGGCAAGTGCCAAGGACGATAATAGAATGATTTTTTTCATACGTGTCTTTTACAAAGGTAACAGCCTTCATTGAAAATGGTTTCCTTATCCATCAAAAATTCAGTGCGACAAAGAAGATAAATAGCATCAGGTAAATGGTGACCGAACTTTTGTTTTTCCAATGCATATTTAAAAGCGACGTAAGCCCGAATAAAATACAGGAAACGAGAAACCAGCCGACATAATTATGCATGGGTACTTCATTATTTGGCCAATGCCAGAAACCTAATTTGATGGCGACCGGTTCGATGAAAAAGTCGAGGAAGACCATGAGGAAGGAAGCAAAAAGGATGGATGCCAGAGGATGCTTAAATAGTCGCTCGGAAATGTCTTTGCTGCAATAAGCGAGGATGAGCCAATTGATGCCAATCACCAGCGGAATCCCATCGATACGCCAACCAAGGACTTCGCCATAGTGGTAAGTTCCAAATATAGCTGAGCTTTCTACACCGGCCCATTCGATGCCAATTCCATAGAGAATCACTCCCAAAGACCAGCCAATAAAAGGGAGACTCCAATTTTTGTGTTGGCTCAATAGAAGGATCAAGCTGAGTAACAAAAAGGGAGGAATGAGGGTCAAGAATAGACCATGCAACTGTGGCACATGGAAGCCGATGCTCCCAACGCCAAAGAGAATAATGATAATAGCTTGGATGTATTTATTTAGAAATGACACGGTAGGTGAATGAACAAGTCGGGGCAAATTAATGTTCTTTCTTCATTTATGATTTGTGATTTATGATTTGTGATTTATGATTTGTGATTTGGAACTTAATTTAGTGATGGAAGAAAAAAAACAAGTAAGCGAATATTATACAGGAGAGCAGGCCTTTGCGCCGGTACCTATGCATGTTGGTTCTGCGCCGATAAGGGCCTTGGATAAAGGGAAGTTGCAGGCTACGGCCTTCGAGGCGATGCGGCATCATGCAGATCAGCAGGTATCTATGTTGCGCAAGCAGGCTGAATTGCTCATGCAGCAGGTGCGGGAGATTGAGGGTCGTGTGGCGGTTTCAAGGCAAATTTATGAGGCGGATTTTCGCTTTAAGCCAGAAGTGGGGAATACCTACCATTTGTATGAAAAAGAAGGGAGGAATATTTTGTCACTAATAGGTCCCTTGGAGTGGGGTAGAAGTGCTAAATTTGAAAATCATATCGCCTCAGTAAAATTATTGGGGGATAAAACCTGGGAAGTGCTTCCCAAAGCAAAAACGTGAAAAAACTACTGTTTGCACTTTTTATTGGCTGTTTGTCATTTTCCACTTTTGGACAGGGAAAAGACTTTCTTCTCGTCTATAAACCGGGCAAAAAACAGAAATACCATTACTATATAGGGCAGCAGATTATCGTAAAACCTACCCGTAATTTCCCTACTCTTCGAGGGTTCATCACTGGATTTAGCGATTCAGCCATCTATTTCGGCCCAACTGATTCCATTCATTTTAGTGATATCGACAAAATTATTGTCGATGAAGACCCCCGCGTTTTTGGCAAGAACCTTTGGCTTACCAATATGCTTGTTACCTCAGGAGCTATTGGTTTATGGCAAGTGATGTACTTGGTAAATACCGGCGAACTTTCACCCGATATAAAGGCCGCTCCGGGAATCATTGCTTTTGTAACGGTAACGCCTGTCCTTGTTAATATCATAGCGCGAATCGCCAAACGCGAGGAATGCGCCATGGAAGACGGATGGAAACTGGGCACGGTTATAATGCCAACACCAATTCGTTAAGGCAGGGATTTGGGGTAATGGGTTAGAGGGTTTGGTCTGTTAGCTTGTCTAAATCCCCCACTTGGTTTCTGGTTTCTGGCGTCTGGTTTCTGATTTCTGGCGTCTATAACGTAGTTTTGCCCCTAGTTTTTGAAAACTGAAAACGGAACTCTGAAAACCCTTTCCCATGTTTCTCTACCAACCCGAAGATACCATCACCGCCCTTGCCACTGCCAACGGAATAGCAGCCATTGGAGTGATTCGCGTATCTGGTCCAGAAACCTATGCCATTTTAGATGCCTTGTTTACAGGTAAAAAACCCAGTGAGCAGGCTTCGCATACCGTGCATTTTGGTAGGATTAAGGATGGAGATCAAGAATTGGATGAAGTATTATTGACCTTGTTTAAAGGGTCGAAATCATATTCAGGGCAGGATACCATTGAGATTTCTTGTCATGGTTCGCCGTATATTCAGGAGCGTATTCTTGAGTTATTGATAACAAAAGGCTGTAGAATGGCGAGTCCGGGGGAGTTTACCCTGCGTGCCTTTTTGAATGGAAAGCTGGATTTATCGCAGGCGGAAGCGGTAGCCGATATGATTGCAGCCGATTCCGATGGGGCCTTAAAAACGGCCTTATACCAGATGAAAGGCGGCTTTGGAAAAGAGATTTCTGCCTTACGTGCAGAGCTGATCGACTTTGCTTCCTTAATTGAGTTGGAGCTCGACTTCTCCGAAGAAGACGTGGAATTTGCCGACCGCGATGCCCTGGTGAAGCTGATAGAAAAGATTTTGCTGGCCACCCAGAAGCTTATTGCCTCCTTCCGTTTTGGTAATGTTTTAAAGAATGGATATGCTACGGTAATTGCTGGAAAACCGAATGCTGGGAAATCCACCCTGCTCAATGCCCTTTTGAATGAAGAGCGCGCCATTGTGAGCGAAATTGCGGGAACCACGCGCGATACAGTGGAAGAAGCTATTCAGCTTAACGGCGTTTTGTTTCGATTTATTGACACGGCAGGTATTCGTCAGGATTCCGATTCCGAGATTGAAAAAATAGGGATAGGCCGGGCTTTGGAGAAGATAAAATCCTCCGCCATCCTCATCTACCTTTTTGATGCCTCCAGTGAAAGCGTGGAGTCTGTGGAAGAGGAGATTTCGCGCATCGATTTAGGTGGCACCAAGCTGATCCTCGTAGCCAATAAAGTAGACAGCGCCTCTGCCGAGATTCAAGAGAACCTGAAGAAACGCCGCGATATCTTAAACATCAGCGCCAAAGAAAAGGATATTGAAAGCCTAGTCATTGCGCTCAACGATTTAGCCAAAGAAGCGAACCTCGGATCTACAGGCAGCACGGTTAGCAATATTCGTCATCTCGAGGCTCTCTCCGCCACCGATAAAGCCCTACAAGCCGCCCTCAACGGAATCACCAGCGGCCTCAGCGGAGACCTCCTCGCTGAAGACATCCGCAGCGCCATTCACCATTTGGGCGATATCACCGGAGAGATCACGCCGGATGATTTATTGGGAAATATTTTTGGAAAGTTTTGTATCGGAAAATAAGGTTGAGGTTAAGGTAAAAGTTTAGGTTAAGGAAAAGGTAGAGAATAAGGTTACCTCTAACCCATTACCTCTAACCTGTAACCTCTTCCTAAAATAGCCTCAAGCCTTTTTTTTCAAGCATGACCTCATCAGGATTATAAACACCTTATGCCTCTTTATGAATCAGATAGGCCATATAAGCCATGTAGGTGACGCATAGAATGCCCGCTTCCCATCGGTCGAGTTGTTTTCTTCGCCCTGTAAACATAGCGATGAATAGAAATAGGGTGCCAGCAGCAAGTAGGTAGAGGTCGATATTAAAGGCAGGGGAATAATGAATAGGCCTCACAATTGAACTGATGCCTAAAATGAAAAATAGATTGAAAATATTGGAACCAATTATATTTCCTACAGCGATATCCGTATTCTTTTTGTAGACGGCCACAATAGAAGTGGCCAATTCTGGGAGCGAAGTTCCGGCTGCTAGGATAGTTAGCCCGATGAGTTTTTCGCTCATCCCTAAGGTTGTAGCTAAGTCAACGGCATTGGTTACTACCAATCTTCCGCCGAAGACTAAGCCTGCCATGCCCAAGATTAATAGCATCGAAATTTTTAATGATGAAAATTTATTTTTCGCCGATTCTGGCTTTACTATGTCAGTCTTTAGTTGCTTGTAAACGTAATACAGAAACATTCCGAACATGAAAAGAAGAATAAAACCTTCAATGCGCGAAAGAACGGCTATTTCATCAAAAAAGAAGCCGTTGGCAAACAGAAACAGGACGATGATGGCAAAAAACGAGAGGGGGATTCCCTTCCAAACGGTACTGGACTTTACAACAAGTGGAGAGATTAAACCTGCAATGCCAAGTATGATAAACAGGTTGAAATTATTGCTGCCGATAATATTCCCAAAAACAAGGTCCTCATGATTTTGAAAAGAAGCAAACGTGTTTACCACCAATTCAGGTGCAGATGTTCCAAACGCCACGATGGTAAGTCCTATGGCTAGGTCTGAAACATTATATCTTTTAGCAAATGCAGTCGCGCCACTAACCAGCCAATCTGCTCCCTTAAGAAGTAAGGCAAGTCCGACTACAATAAGTAGGGTTTGAATGAACATCGATTACGGTTCTTGCCTGGAAAAAAATGGCTTTTAAGGGGTTAAAAAAGTGCCTTTAAAATGGGTTTCTCAATTTTCACATTGTATCAGGCTGTTTTTGCCAAATTAAGCAATCACGACTTCTTATCAGTCAAAAAAACCAATGAGATTGCCAAAAAACCCACGGCAGTTATGGCAGGTGGTAGTCCTCCCATTTGGTAAGCGAGATAGAACATCACGAATGCAAGGATGACTAATACTATTCCCATCATTTTTTTCATAATCTTGGAATTTAGGTTCGAATAATAGAGGAATTTACTATTCGAGGCACCATTTTCCAAGCTTTCTGAGCTGTAATTTTGGGGTTCTATGCTTCTATGATTTCTTCTCGCTTGTTCCCGCCCTGAATTAATTTTGACTAATCTTCAGACTTCCTATTTTTCCCTTTGCGTTTTTCGTCTTTGGCCACTCTCTTTTCTTTGAGGGTTTTTGTTGGAGCGGTTTTGCCAGATTTTGGTTTGCCTTCTTTTTCTTTTGACATGATCTTCTTGTTTAGCTGAATGGGCGCATGACCTCATTCATTCCGGTACTAAATTGCGATAGAATAGCACCACCTTTATTGCACAATTGCAGCAAAAAATTATAAAGTTCCTATGTTTTGTGGAACCCTTGACGGTTTAGCAATATTTCTCCATCGTAAGTCTCGCCATCAAATAACTCACCGTAGATTCAGCTCCTTGGTTAAGATTAACTTGGTGCTCTTCCAATCCATCGTAACAGCCACCCGTGCAGGGGTTATAAATGATCTGATGAAGATGATTCTCGCCCAAGAACCAATTGAAAGTGGATTTCATGTCATTTAAATATGCTTCATCCTCGAATTCTTCATAAAAAGTGTCCAAAGCCAAAATGGTATAAGCAAACTCAATGGGCTGCTCTCCAAAGGGTTTTTTGTCCTGCCCTTCTTGATACCTGCCACTATCTGAAATCACCGATACCTGCTCCTCTGCATGGGTGATAGAAAGGAGGAAGTCCATGGTCTTTTTGGCGGTATCTTTATACATGTTACTCCCGGTGCATTTCCCAGCAAGTAGCATCGCCTCGGGCAAGACGGCATTCGCATAGGTAAGATAGTGTTCATACCATTGCCATTTTTCATTAGAAACACCGCGGTATTTGGAAATGAGGTTATCGGCCAAGTAGGTGATGATTTCTAAAAGCGCTGGATCATTATTAAATGCATGATAATAACAGCCCCTTGATGCAAAAGGCAATAGCACGCGGCGATTGCAATTGGGCGATATGGGGAATGGCTTTCTGAAAGGCAACTTCTGCCTGGTTCTGCAAGTGGAGGGGCAGCAAATGGCGCAGCGATAAAAATTCGCCCAAAGCCCAAATGGCTCTTCCATTGGCATCCTCTAGGTTCTCGTCTTTGTTCTTTTCGAAGAATTCCTGTTTAATGGTTACATAATTCAAAAAGGAACCATCCTCTTGCTGACAAAAAAGGATATAGCGCAAATAGGTATTGATAAGATGCAGGTCTTCAAAATTGCCAGTGAGCTCAAAATCTTTGGTTACGGCGATTAAGGCACGCGCATTATCATCCACGGTATAGCCAGAGACTTTGTCGGGTTTGGCGATTTTCGAGAATTGTATGATGCCAAATTCCGTAGTCATTCTTTTGATATGTTCCAAAGAAATAGGCGGATATTGGTAAGTCGGTTTAAAGTTTCCATCCCTAAAAAAGGGACTTGCCAATTCGATATATGCAATGGCGGCGTTTTGTCAGGCAGTAGGACTAATTTTATGAAGTCCATTCATGTGCATTTCATCCATCATCTCAGGATTAGATAGCATCAATATAGCGGCGTCGGCCAATTGTTCCGAATTTGGAAAATCGAAGTTGATTCCTGCGCCATCCAAAAGTTCCAAGGAATGAGGGATGGGAGTGGAAATAACTGGACAGCCCGCGGCATGGCATAGGCCAAGGTTCCGCTCACTGCTTGTTGCGGGTCTTTGGAAGTGAATAGATAGATGTCTGTTCGTTGCAAATATTCGAGGATGATCTCCAGCGACAAGTACTTATTGACGAATAAAACATAGGGCTCCATCTTCAATTCGCTCACCTTATTTTACAGAAAATCCCTATACTTTTCCCCTTCATTCTGCACTACTTCGGGATGTGTTTTTCCAATGACCAGATAAAGCACATCCGGAAATTGGGCCACAATTTTGGGCAGAGCATCGAGTGCTGTTTCGATGCTTTTTCCTTCGCTAATAAGTCCGAAGGTGGAAAGAATCGTTTTATCAGGAAATGGAATCTCTCTTCGCTTAAGCACCTTTTAAGGCTTGATAAGGTGCGTGCCATGGGCGATGACCTGAATTTTATCTTCCGCAATCTGGTATTCCGCCATCAATATTTTTGCAGAAAGGCGGGTCATGACGATCAATTTTTCTTTTATCCAAGCATTCAGGGTATAGATCACCTGTTTCGGATAGCTCCAAGGAATATCCATTTTTTGCAAGGCGCAGATATTCACCTTCAAATCATCTTAGAATTTTTCTTCTATGGCAAAAACTAAATCTTGGCTATAGGTGGCTATCCCACATTTTCGGGGCGGGTAGGAGCTAATCATCAATAGTTCATTTCCCCTCATGTTTTGAAGGTGAGAAGTTCAGTAATTAGCTCAGAAAGATTTCCTGAGGCCACGGCAATGCGTGTATCGGCAGCTCCGTAGTAGATATACAGGGTATCACCAAACAGGGAGGTTCCTGTGGGGAATACTACATTATTTACTTCACCATTCAGCTCCCAAGCAAGCTCTGGCCTAAAAAGCGGATAAGGAAGTCGTGCTATTTCTTTGCGCGGGTCATCTAGGTCAAGCAAGGCGGCACATGCGGAATAGATATAGCCATCAGTGGAATCATGAACGCCGTGGTAAATCAAAAGCCAGCCATCCTTTGTTTCAATTGGCGGACAACCCCCGCCGATATAACTGATCTCATGCTCGTGTTTGGCAGTCATGAGAATATGGTTTTCAAAATGCAGGAAATAATTGGCCCAATAGGTTTCGTTCAGTTCTTCGATTGTATTTACAGAAGCTATTTGAATATCCGGATGTATTCGGTGAAGGAAATAGAATTTTCCTTTGATTTTCCGTGGGAATAAGATGAGGTTTTTGTCGAATAAAAGCACCTGATAAGGCGAATCGCCCATGGTGTGGGTTTGGCTATAAAAGCGCTTGTACTTTTTATTCAGGTGGGAGTGTTGAATTGTATTAAGAAATTTCTCATGGGTTATCAAAGGAACGATCAGTCCCTGCCTATCAAAATGGATCAAATCTTCGGAAGTCGCCAAGGCACCCAAGGCATTGGCTCCATCATAGGCCGTAAAAGTCATATAATAGAGGTTTTCGATTTTTACAATGCGCGGGTCTTCAATGCCATGTGATTCATAATCAAATACCGGATTTAGCAGAGGAGTATCATTCCGCTTTGCGAGCGTTAGGGGGCCATCAAAGCGGGCATAGCCAATGGTCGAGTAATTGCCTTTTCTTACGGCTCTATAAAACATATGAACGGCGTCGCCTTCTTGCATTATTGCAGGATTTAGCACTCCTTCATTTTCGAATTCTAGTACGGTTGTGTCGAGGATCACGCCCTCTTTTTTGATTTGAAACATGTTTTTTTTCTCTGGAATTGGATGAAGAAATACTCTTGCGAAGAGGGTACCGGAGGGGCAAAAAAAAAACAGGCTTTTTAGTTCCTGTCTCTCCCTTATGTCAATAAGTAGTGAAATTTATTTAACGTCGTCTTCATTAAGGCCTTTGATGGCATTCCCTAATTCGTCCATGTCGTTACTGAATTCTACCTTAAAGGCTTCCCACTGATCTTTTCCTTCAATTTGATATCTTTCCAGTTTGAGTTTCATATCGGTGTTTTTTTGCTCCAAAGCATCGATTTTCTTGTTATAGTCTTCTTTGGCTTCTTTTTTACTATTCGCAATCCGAGCCTTGAACGCAATGATACTTTGTTCGTTTTCAGAGATTTGTACTTCCGAGGCTTGTTTATAGTTTTCCATATCTGCTCTGAATTCTTCGTTCGCGATAATCAAATTCTCATCCGCCTCATCGGCTTCTTCCTGTGCTGCTTTTAATTTTTCTGCAGAATTTCCTTGGCAGCTAAATGCAAAAAATGCAATTCCAATTAGGAGGCTTGCAAGGATTTTTCGTGTGGTTTTCATTTTATAGGTGGTGTTTTATTTGTTTGGTAAAATTGCGGCTATTCAAAAGCTTATTTCTTACAGAATCATGCTGTATACTTGCATAATTCACGGATGGAATGCTAGGGTTAGTGTCGCTCACTGGCGTCTGGCCCTTCGACAAGCTCAGGGACCGGTGGGTGCACTGGCGTCTGGCCCTTCGACAAGCTCAGGGACCGGTGGGTGCACTGGCGTCTGGCCCTTCGACAAGCTCAGGGACCGGTGGGTGCACTGGCGTCTTTTTCCCTAGAAACTAATTGCCGCTTCGATATTGATGCCGTTAAATTGTGCTCCAGCAAACCTTCCTGTCCATGCATTCCCAGTATATTGCTGATTTACATATTCTATTTTGGTTACAATGTTTTTGGATAGAAACCATCCAGCTCCCACATTGAATCGGCTAATTTCAAGATTTTCAGTAGCGCTCTCCACGGTTTTTCCCTGAACGGTATTATACCTTCCAGCTACGTAGAATTTTTCTTCTTTTCCGAAACGATAGACCAATTCAGCAGCTATTTGGGTAAATGCGCCCTCTTTCATAGCAGCAGGTGCAGTGATTTCATTGCTTCCTGAAGCGAGCTCATAGATTCCAAAAAACTCGAGTCCTCTAAACTTGATAAAAGGATTGATTTGGATAGCCGTTAATTTAACGAAACGGGCATTATACCTTCCTTCGAAGTGGCCACCTTGAGTATTTCCAAGTGAATCTGGAAGGGTATGCAATACATTATAGTACCTACTTCCTGTACGGTCGCCTCCATAAAGCCATGTTCCTGTGCTTGTTCCTGAGTTGCTATAGATGGATCCAGTTAAACGAACTCTTAGGTCATCACTCACTTGTTGGTCGAAGCCCAATTTTCCATAGATGGAGAGTTTATTGTCGGTTTTGTCATTCACCACTGTGCTTTGATTTAGCTTGCCATTGGTGACACCCGCAACTACGAGAAATCCAGATTTTTGAAGGGTTAATTCTCCAAAAGCTTCGGTAGAAAAGGCATCCATGATATAATTTCCTACAAAGGGGTTGAAGATTGCTCTGGCATTATCCGTTCTGCGAAAATGGGCATCGCCGTAGTTGAACTCATCTAAGCCCACCGTGAGGGTAGCTATATTCATGAATCCTTCTAAAAAGCCTGGTTTGATAAAGTCGAGCTTATCTATTTGAAGATGTCCGCCTTTTACCCAAGACTCCGAGTGATGTTGAGAAGATAGATAGGTTCTCAAGTGCATCCGAACTCCATCGACCAACTGAACATCCAAATTCAGGTTGGCAGTTGGAAGGTTGAAATTTGAACCAAGCTCTACCAGGTTATTGGCTGTATTGCTTTGATTAATACCTTGAAACTGCATGGCAAAATCGCCTCCAACTCGCACCCTTACGCCTTCGTAGCGCACGGTGTCAACTTTAGAGGTCTCAAAAATGTTTAAGCCCTGCTGATTATTTTGTCTGAAAAATTGCAGATTGGCTTGCTGTGCTGATACTACAGTGGAAAAGGCACATACTAGGAGGAAGGGAATGATTCTCATTTTTTTATGATTATAGGTTTGTGATATTGGAGCAAAGTGTTCAAAGTGATTTTTTATAGATGACAGTGAAATCAAGGGAAATTGCATCGCCGGTTTTCATGGCTCCCAGCATAAAGGAAGGGGGCTTTACTTCATAGTCCGACATGTTGAGCTTGTAATTACCCTTGCACGTGATGCTATTGTTTTCATTGACCACGAGGTGGACATACATTACGATATCATTGGTAACCCCAGCGATAGTGAGTTTGCCTTCCGACTTAATCAAATACCCGCCTGTTTGAGGCACCAGCGTATATTGGCTTTGCATGTAGCGAATGTCTTTGAACTTATCGGCCTTCAACGCTTCGTAGGCATTTTCGTCGAGACGACTATTATCGCTTTTGAGGTCTTTCACCTCAATGGCGAAAGTGAGCGATTTAAGGCCAACGAGTTCGTCGCTGCCGGTCTTGAAGACAAAATGCGCGTTTCCAGTCACCTGTTTGGTATCCATCTCCCAATCGTGTAAGGTAGAAGTCCCCTTTATGCGCATGGCAATCTCATTGGTGCTTTCAGCGTGGTAATTGGACTGTGAATATGCGTTGCTCGCTAGTCCTGTGATGCAAAGAAGCACCCATCCAAGACTCTTCGTGTATTTTATCATTGGCTGTTTTTTCATGATTTATCAGTCCTAACTCTTAGTTCGTCAGGATAATTTTGAGTGCCTTTTCTTCTGCAGCATTTCCAAAGACCTCATAGGCATGAAGGATTTCGTCTAATTTGAAATGGTGGGTAACCAGTTTCTCTGGAGCAATTTTTCCTGAGACCACTGTTTTCAGAAGCATCGGTGTGGTATTGGTATTAACCAGCCCCATCGTGATGGTGATATTCTGAATCCATAAATTCTGAATTTGTAGGTCGACACTTTTTCCGTGTACCCCAATATTGGCGATATGTCCACCCGGACGAACGATCTTTTGGCAGATATCGAAAGTGGCAGGAGCACCCACTGCCTCAATGGCTACATCCACGCCGTCTTTTGTTGCGGCCATAATCAATTCAGCAGCATTGGCATTTCCAGAATTGATAGTATCCGTAGCGCCCATTGTTTTGGCAAATTCCAAGCGGTTATCATCCAAGTCAATCATATAGATTTTTGCTGGCGAGTAAAATTGTGCGGTAAGTAAGGCCGACATTCCAATAGGGCCAGCTCCCACAATCGCAATGGTATCTCCTGGTTTTACGCAACCATTGATAACGCCAATTTCATGACCGGTTGGAAGGATATCACTTAGCATAACGAGTGCTTCATCGTCTATTTCCTTTGGAGCGATATAGAGGCTATTATCAGCATGCGGAATGCGTACATATTCTGCTTGAGTGCCATTGATGAGGTTTCCAAGAATCCATCCGCCGTCTTCGCAATGACTATACATTTGTTTTTTGCAGTATTCGCAGGTACCATCGGCCGTGATACAGGAAATGATGACGCGGTCTCCCACCTTGAAATTGCCCACAGAACTTCCGACTTCTTCCACAATACCAAGGCCTTCATGACCAAGGGTTGTTCCCGGTTTTACAGAAGGAGTTTTGCCATGCAAGATGCCTAAGTCGGTACCGCAGATGGTGGTCTTTACTATTTTTACGAGCGCATCGGTAGACTTTTCGATGATGGGTTTAGGAATGTCTTTAAACTCAATAATACCAGGGCCACCATAAACCAAGCCTTTCATGCTGACTTTGTTTTCAGACGAAGGATTTAAGGAGGTAGCATTTTGCAATGAATTTGCTGAACTTGACATCATTTTCGTGGATTTGATTAATTAGAAATTATAATGATGTAAAGGTGAGTTGAGTTTTATTGGAATAACTTATACATTTGCAGCCAATGTTTTATTAATTCACAGATATTGAGATAATTATATATATATATGACTTGGGTCATATATTGTTTCATTTATGTTGTAATTGGATTAATTGCGAACCAAAAAAAAGAGGTAGATTTCAAGAAATATCCTTGGAACATACCTCCCTTTAAATTCGATAAAACCTTATTGCTTCAATACTTCTAGCTTAACGCGATAGGTTCCTGCCGTCGTTTCTAGGCTGACCAAATACATGCCTGAAGGAAGATCAGATACCGAGAAGCTAGCGTCTTCTTGTGTTTTAAACACTTTTCGCGTCACTTGCCGTCCAATCATATCGGTTAAAACCAAGGTCATAGAACCGTTCACTTGATTCGGGATATCAAACTGGACCCTATCATGAGCTGGATTGGGGTAGCTATTTAAGGCGAAATTCGCATTTGATTCCAAGCCAGTGGGCTTCACAATATTGATGATCTTATCAACCTTATTCCCTACACATGTTGCTGCATTTGTCTCCTTCACGGAGAGTATAGCGGTTAATGGTGGGTTGTTCCATTGTACAATCACTTGATTGGTTCCATTCCCTGAAATAATGCTTCCTCCCGTGAGTGTCCATGCAGATGTCGAACCGCTTGTTGCTTTAACATTGAACGTGTCCTTGTTTATGGTGCTTGATGTTTTGCCCAAGATTGAGGCTGTTTGCGGACTTGGTAATAATTCGAATGAGCGAGCGGGTAGCTGAATCAATACATTGTCCGCCTAAATCAACAATCAGTTTTGCCGTATACATGCCTGCTGAAGTGAAGCTTTTTACCACTTTGCTTCCAGTAGGGTTATCGCTGCTAAAGCTCCATTTATAACTTGGCGTCCCTCCCAGCACTTAGCTGCTATCGGTAAAAGTGCATGAATTATTTGGGGCGCATTGAATGCTATCATCAATAGTAAACCATGCTTTTGGACTAGAATAAATGGTGATTTCTCGCGATGTTTTTGCAGAGCAGCCAAGGCCGTCTTCAAGCACCAATTCTACAGAAAATTTACCTGCTGATTGATAGGTGTGCTGAACCTGAGCTCCACTCGTACTATCTCCATCACCGAAATACCATTGGTATTTACTTATCGTCGTACCAAAAGTTTCGCTCTGATCACTAAAATCAATACTCGAGCCAATACAGGCTTCGTTTCCCGTAAAGTTTGCACGCATGCAGTTTGTAAAGAGCGACCAAAGTTCTTCGCCATAGAAGGGATGAGTGGCTACGAAAAAGAGGGTGTCTCCATAAAGGGTTAAAAGATGTGGATTGCTGCTTGAAGCTCCACTAACAACTTCTGGTAGAAGGGTTGTAGTGCTTGGCGTACCATTGGTTTTCCAAAGCTCCTTTCCGTTAATGCCATCGTTGGCAGTAAAAAAGAGTTGGTCGCGTACTTGGATCAATTCACCAATATCACTCCCTGTGGGTCCGTTGTTTAGGTCGATAAGCATTTGAGTTCCATTTGTTGTTCCATCAGAAATCCATAGCTCTTCGCCATGGATGCTATCGTTGGCAACAAAGTAGAGGATAGTGCCAATATGCATCAACTTTTTAGGCGAACTGCCCGAGGCATCTACCAGGATTTCTTTGAGCATAAAGGTTCCTGCATCGCTGCCATCGCTCGTCCATAATTCTTTTCCATGAACGCCATCATCCATAACAAAATAGAGAATATTCCCAATGCAATGGGTTTCTGTGATGCCTGTTCCTGCCGCTCCTGGATTCAAGTCTTTCACCATTTTGGTGCCAGCGCTTGTTCCGTTTGTGACCCAAAGTTCATTTCCATTGGTCCCATCATTCGCAGCAAAAAAGAGCAAAGAATCGCCAGCTGCGAGATGGTTTGGATTGGCATCGGAAGAGCCTGAGCGGTTGTCTTTTACCAATACTGTTCCGGATGAAGTTCCATCCGTTACAAATAATTCGTTGCCATTATCATTGCCATTATCTGCTGTGAAATAGAGTTTATTTCCTAGTGGAGTGAGGTTGTCTACTTTGTCTCCAAGTCCATTTGGGTTGAGTTGTTTAATCCATGTAGCGCCATTTCCACTTTTGTATACCCAAAGATCTTCGTAGAAGCTGCAGTGCCTGCGGAAAAAGAGCAGGGTATCGACTGGCGTTAAATCTTCAATAATATCACCGGCACCTAGGGTCCTAGTTCCTGCCTCTGTGCCGTCAGAAACATTCAGTTCTTCTTCACCGAATTTGGCCGCAGTCACAAAAAACACTTTATCCCCCATGCTGGTCATTAATTTTGGGCGAGACGAATAGGGACTTTTTTTTTCAATGTCTTTAACGAGTACGCAGGGCAGAGGGCAGAGGGCAGAGGGCAGAGGGCAGAGGGCGAAGGGCAGAGGGCATAGGGCAGAGGGCGAAGGGCAGAGGGCATAGGGCATAGAGCAGAGGGCATAGGGCAGAGGGCATGGGGCAGAGGGCATGGGGCAGAGGGCAGAGGGCAGAGGGCATGGGGCAAAG